>Ga0153977_1000041_pt1 | contig 63289 bp, 45 predicted proteins | sample TSGA061MetaG_FD_104710 | JGI IMG/M metagenome (GOLD analysis project Ga0153977, IMG submission 104710) | Attine ant fungus gardens microbial communities from Georgia, USA - TSGA061 MetaG | ecosystem: Host-associated > Fungi > Mycelium > Unclassified | place: USA: Georgia, Yuchi Wildlife... | reverse complement strand
CTCACCGCAGAACTGCGCACCGAATTCGGCAAGGGTTTCGCCCGCCGTGCACGCATGGCCGGCCAGATCCCGGCTGTCATCTACGGCCACGGCGCAGAGCCGATCCACATCAACCTGCCGGGCCGCGCCACCACGCTGGCCGTCCGCGTTTCCAACGCCCTCCTCGCCATCGACGTCGACGGCGAGCAGCACCTGACGCTCGTCAAGGACATCCAGCGCGATCCCGTAAAGCAGATCATCGAGCACGTTGACCTCCAGACCGTGAAGGCCGGCGAGAAGGTTACCGTCGACATCGCCATCCACGTTTCCGGTGAAGTTGCTCCGGGTGCTGTTGCCAGCCTCGAAGCCACCACGGTTTCCCTCGAAGCCGAGGCAACCCACGTGCCCACCGCCGTCGAGGTCAACATCGAAGGCCGCAAGGCCGGCGAGAACGTCCACGCTTCGGACCTCGAACTGCCGAAGGGTTCCACCCTCCTCACCGAAGGCGACACCCTGGTGGTCCGCGTCGCTGAAGAGGCAAGCACCGAAGAAGAAGAGACCACGGAAGCAGCTGCCGAGTAGTCTTTTGACCGCTTGAGGCTTACGCCGTTCAGTGGCCGGGTCCCTTTGGGTCCCGGCCACTTTCCTTTGCTCCCGCCCCCTTATCTCCGCTCCTCCCAACTACGTTCCCTAGGATGAGACCCATGACTGACACCTGGCTGATTGTCGGCCTCGGCAACCCCGGCAGCGAGTACAGCAACAACCGGCACAATGTCGGCCAGATGGTGCTGGACGAACTGGCTTCCCGTATGGGTGGAAAGTTCAAGGTCCACAAGGCCCGCGCCCAGGTAGTGGAAGGCCGCCTGGGCATTGGCGGTCCCCGCGTGGTGCTGGCCAAGCCGATGACGTACATGAACGTCTCCGGGGGCCCGGTGGCGGGGTTGTGCAAGTTCTTCGACATCACCCCGGACCATGTGATTGCGGTTCATGATGAGATCGACATCCCTTTTAACACAGTCAAGTTAAAAATTGGCGGTAGCGAGGGCGGCCACAATGGTCTGCGGGACATTTCGAAAGCACTGGCAACCAAGGACTATCTGCGTGTCCGCGTGGGCGTTGGCCGGCCCCCTGGACGCATGGATACTGCTGACTACGTGCTGCGGGATTTCGCCACCGCGGAGAAAAAAGAGCTTCCTTTCCTCCTCGACGAGGCAGCTGATGCTGTGGAGCTGCTCATCAGCGAAGGCCTGTTGGCTGCCCAGCAGAAGCACCACCCGGCCAAAGCTTGAGCAAATCTTGAGTAAAGCCTGATCAAAGACTGACGGTCCGGAGGACCCTAAGGCCTACAAACTGGCGGCGCCCGAAGGTAGTGTGCAAGGTACGCAGATGAGCGGTGGGGGACTATCGCGAATGTGTTAGCTAAGGATGCGGATGTCGTCGGAGTTGCTAAACAGGAGCGGTGGAGGCGCAGCGAGGGCTGCGGCTCCCGATCTTGTGGGCGGACCCAGCGACCGCCAGACCTGGTCGCTGCTGGCCCGCAGCCATGATCTGTCCAAGGCCATCAAGTACCTCGAATCGCCCCAAACTTTCGGCGTGGTGCTCACGGGCGAACGGGGGATCGGCAAATCGGGCCTGGCCCGGGCGGTTGTGTCATCACTCGGCCCCAAGGTCCACAGCCTGCAGCTCCGTAACACCGTAGCCAACGGCCAGACCCCCTATGGATGCCTCGGTTTCCTGCTTGCCCGTTTGCCCTCGGAAGCCGTGGCATCCCCGACGGGCATCCTGCACGCGGTCACCAACCTGATCAGGACTGAAGCCGCCGGACGCGAAACGGTCTTCATCCTTGATAACGCCGGCGGCATGGATCCGATGAGCACCGGCGTGTTATTGAACCTCATGGCCACGGGCACGGCCAAAGTGGTGGCCACTGTGCAGCGCGCCAGCGACCTCCCGGCGGATTTCCACCGTATGGTCCAGGACGGTGAACTTGGCGAGGTCCACCTGAACACGCTCAGCGAGGAACAGGCTAAGCAAGTGCTCGGCTCGGTTCTTGGCCACTACGTCTCAACAACCCTGGCGGGCTCGTTGCATGCGGCCGTGGGCGGCAACCCGATGCTGCTGCACGCACTCCTTGAGGACCAACGCCACAGGGGCAACCTGGTCCTCAACGACTCCGTGTGGACTCTCCGGGACCGGATCACGCTGGAGGGTGCCACGGTGGTGGAGGACTTTGTCCGCTCCAGGCTGGCGCGCGAACCGCAGGCCAGCAGGACGGTGGTTGAAGTCCTGGCCTGCGCACAGCGCGCCACATTGTTGGATCTTGCGGCAATCTTCGGGACACAGGTCCTGGTGGAGATGGAAGAATCCGGGCTGCTCACTGTCCAGCGGAATGGTGAACACTGGGTATCCCTGAGGGATCCCTACGTAGGCGAGGTAGTGCGCAGCTGGCTGAGCACGCGCCGCATGAAGGAACTCAGGACCATGCTGTACGGGCCCAAAGAGCCGGAGCTCAGCGGACTGGCTCCCCAGGACCTGTTGAGCTATACGGCGTGGATGCATGCCTGCGAGGACGAGCCGCAGCCATCACCGGCGCTGGCCCTTGCCGCAGGACACTCCGCGTTGAACGACTACGACCCCAACTTCGCCATCCAATGCATCGCTTCCCTGGACCCCAAGGACGACGAATGGGTTCGTGGCCAGCGGCTCAAAGCCGCTGCCTACCTGATGCTGGACCTGCCGCTGCACGCGGCCCAGGCGTTGGATGAGATCTCCGAGTCCCACCTCGCGGGGCTGGACCCGTTGGAGTTCGCCGAGGTCACAGCAGCACAATGCCAGGCCATGACGTGGATTGACGGTCGGTCCGGAATGGTGCCGAGTGTCATCACCGACGCCTTCGAAACGCTCGAGGCGAAGTCCGCCGATTATCCGCCGGCAGAACTGGCCAGGGCCCGAAATCGTCTGCAGTTGTGCAGCTACGAGTACAAGACGTACATGGGCGAGTACGCGTCCATGGTCGACGACCTGGAACGGGAACTGGCCAAGGACCCCGGTGAGGACCGTGAGCATTGGCTCAGATCTTCCTTTTTTCTCATTGAAGCCCGGTGCATCCTGGGAAGGGAACTGGAGGCCCAGGAGCTCGCCCGGAGCGTTTCACGGCATTTGGGGGACACGGACAAGCCCGCCCAACTGGAAGAAGCGTTTGCCAAGCACGCCTTCCTGGTTCTTCTGCTGTCCGGCCAGTGGCGCAAGTGCATCGAGCTGATGCGGCGCACACCGTCAAGGCCCTCCCGCCTCCAGTACCGCGGCGCACTCACCGAGCTGGGCGTTGGTTTGGCGTACGCCTATGCCGGCAAGCCCGCCAGCGCGATCGAACCGCTGCGCTCCGCTGTCGCCCAGTTGGAGCTCCGGCCGGCCATGAACATGAACAAGGTGGCGTACGCTGCCACCGCATTCGCTTATGCCCAACTGGGCAATTCTGCCGAGGCGGGCCGCTACCTGGATCTGTACAGGACCTGCCGGGGTGCCGGGACGTACTTCTCCGAGTCCGTGGCGGAGTTTTGTGCCGAGATGGCAGGCCGGTGGATGGGCGACTCCGACGTCAAGGAACGGCTCCTTGCCAGGGTCCGCGACGACATCGATGAACAGCGGTACACGACGGCGGGCATCTGCCTTTTCGGGGCTACCGTGGAAGGCTCCGATGAGGAGTACCGGCTGCTCGAGGACATTGCCGGCCGCCGCCAAGGGCCACTCGCAAAAATCTCCGGGGACCTTGCCCGTGGCTCGCTGAGCAAGAGCTCACGGTCCCTGTTGGCAGCCGCCGACGCCGCTGCCTCCCTGGATTTGCTGGTAGTCGAAGCGCGCTGCGTGGCCATGGCGTTGGACTTCGCCCGCGATGCCGGCGAGACCACAACAGCACGGACGGCCCAGCTGAGGCTTGAACGGCTGGAGCATTCCGTCTCAGCGCTGCCCATCCAGCCAAGAAGCGACGCGCCGGTATTGACCGAGCGGGAACGCCAAATTGCTAAACTCGCCGGAAAGGGTGTCAGCAACCGCGAAATCGCGATGGATATTGGGGTGTCTGTGCGAACAGTAGAAGGCCATCTGTACCAGGTATTCACCAAGCTCGGTGTGTCGTCTCGAGGCGAGCTTAATGGGCTCCTGTGAGGTAGGACGGGCAGAATCCATAACTCCGGCACGGGCTGCCCATGCAGGCTGAGCACCTTGTTGGCCGGGACGCCGAACTGGAACTGGCCCTGGAAATATTGCGTCAGGAAGGAGCCGGGGCCGTCCTGGTCGTGGCAGATCCCGGCATCGGCAAAACCGCCCTTTCTGATGGGATAGCCGCCCGCCTTGCCTCCGAAATGGTGGTGATGCGCGTCCACGGCAGCCCTGCACTGTCCGCCGTTCCCTATGGTGTCCTGGCACCCTATTTACTGGATCTGCCCGTGGAGCAGGCCACATCGCCAGTGGCCATCCTCCGTGAATTCTGGTCGCAGTTCGAGAAACGGCGCGGCGGCGAAGGCGCGCGCCTTCTGCTCATCGTTGACGACGCCCACGACCTCGATGAAGGCAGCACGCAGATCCTGGCTGAACTGGTCACGGCCGGCTGGGCCCGGCTGGTCGCAACCAGCAGGCCCAGGCCGGGCCTGCCCGCAGCGCTGCTCCAACTCTGGTACGACGGTTTGGCCGAGCGGCTGGAGCTGCATCCCCTGGACAAAGAAACTGCCGCACAGCTTGTGGAGAAGACCCTGGGCGGAACGGTCATGGCAAGCGCCGTGGATGTGCTGCATTCGTTGTCCGAGGGCAACCCGCTGCTGCTGCGCTGCCTCCTGGATGACACCAGGGCGGACGGAAACCTGGTGCGGAGAAACGGCGTCTGGCTCCTGACGCGGGAACCCTCGGGCAGCGGCGAAAACCTGGCCGAGGTTGTCCGGAACAGGGTCCTGCGAACCAGCGAGGCCGAACGGGAGGCGATGTTTGTCATTGCCTTGTCCGAGCCCGTCCCTGCCGCTTTGCTGGATGCGGAGGTCGGCAGGGACACTGTTCGGGCGTTGATGGACAACAGGCTAGTGATCCCCACGAATGGCCCGGGAAGCCCCCTCAAGATGTGGCATCCGATGTACAGCGAGGCCCTGCGCCGGATTGTTTCGCCTGCCCGGAGTCTCCAGATCCGCCAGCGGATGGTGCAGCACCTTGCCGTGGAACCTGCCACGGCTGAGGCGCTGCTCCGTATGGTGGACTGGGCGCTGGACTGCGGTGCCGACGTCGCCGACGAGCAGCTGCTGCAAGCGGCTTTCCTTGCCGCCAAACTGCTGCGGAACCCTTTGGCGGTTGCTGCAGCAAGCAAGGTCCGCTCAGAGGCGCTGCGGCCGCGGGCCCGCGCGGTGATGGCCATGGTCAACTACAACGACGGCGACTACAGCAGTGCCGTGCGGCTGCTGGAAGAGGGAAACGGGTTCCTTGATGCTGATCCGTTGGGACCTACGGGCGCAGGCCTGTTGTGGGCGGCAGCACGCTCGGCCCGGGGTGATTCGGCGTCGAGCATCGCAGGCGACGCCCGGAATGCCGCTAAATCCCTGACGGACGGGTCGGCGGCGTCAGACCCCAGGGCAGCGCAGGTCAACCGGCATGCCTCGGCCCTGGAACTGGCCGCACTGGCCCGTGAAGGCCGTTACGGTGAACTTCGCGAGGGGCTGGACCTGTTTGCCGAAGGACTCCCGACCAACGAGCCGGACAGTGCGATGAACCGGATTTTCGTCCTGGCAATGCAATGCGAGCGTCTCACCGTGGAGGGCCAGCCCGAGCAAGCCCTTGAAGCCGGACGTGAGGCCATGGTCCTTCTGGATGAGCACGGCGACAACCTACTGTACTTCAGGGACTTCGTGGTGGTCCGCTACGTGTTGGCGGCCTTGGAATCGGGGGACTGGAGTGCAGCCGATGCTGCCCTGGACCGGTATGCGGCAATCTCACCCATGGGGCTGATCACTTTTGGCGGCGATATCCAGGCGCTCAGAGGACTCGCCCTGCTGAGGCAGGGACGTACGGAGCAGGCCACGGCTCTGCTGGCCCCCGCGGTCGAGGCCCTCCGGATGAAGGACCCGCAACAGCTCAGGAACCTGGGGCACGCCCTTGCGTTCTATGCGGCCGGCAAATCCGGAAACACTGAGCTGGCACAACGGCTGGCAAGCGAACAAGTCCCTGGCAGGGGCAGCAACTACGTTGAGGCGCTTGCGGGGCTGTTCACGCTGGCCGGCCATGAGCTTCTCAGCAAAGGTTCCGGCCTTCCACAACTGCGGGACCTGCCCGGGGCCGGCCGCCTGTACGCGTTGCCTGGCCTGCACCTGCAGAACCTCATCCTGAGGGCTGAACTGGGGGATGTCGCAGCCGTGGAGTCCATCGAGGAAACCGCCTCACGGATGACGGGTGCTTGGGCCGCAGGATGGCAATCGCTCGCCGGAGCCCAAATGAAGGGTGGCGGCCAGGGTTTCGTGAACGCAGGAAACCTCCTGTCCGCCGCTGGCATGCCGGGGCCCGCAGCGGCAGCGTTCGACAGGGCGGCAGCAACCTTCGACGCCGAAGGCAAGCGTCCCGAGGCGCGGCAGGCCGCCGTCATGCGGGACGTCAACCAAGCCAGCCTGGGCGACTCCATGGTCCATGACCCAAACACCGAGACCGATCACTCCGTTCCCCTGACCCGGCGCGAACAGGACATCGTGGCGCTGGCCGTATCAGGTCTCACGGATCGCCAGATCGCCGAAAAACTCATGGTCTCGGTTCGCACTGTGGAAGGTCACCTGTACCGTAGCTACGCGAAGCTGGGCATCCGTCGTCGTGAAGATCTTGGCGCTGCCGTCCGCCACTGACGCTCCGGGCTGGTCCGTCCAGGCTCCCGTTTGACTGAGGCTCCCGTTGACTGAGGCTCCCGTTTCGTGGGTTCGCTGCGTGCTGGGCTGCGGGCGTGGCATGGTGTGCAGCGAAGCCCCGAATCGGGCCGGCAGCCCGAATTCACGTTCGGCCCGTTTGAGTACCCGCAAAAGAGCCTTCCGGCCCCTGGCACCTGAATTTGCGCCTATTTAACCAATCAATGGAGTAATCCACGGTTTTTTCGTGTCGGAACCAAGTAGTGCCCCTTCCGGTTACTGAGTACAACACAGTATCCGGCCCTGAAAAGCCCCCAAGTAATCGAGTACCGATTACTGGTGTTTGGCTTTTGCGGCCCCGGCAGTATTGATCTTGGAAGAACGGTTCAGCCCCAAGCATCACCGGGATTCCGAAAGTCGCATCAACCGCATCGGTGGTCTCTTCAGCCGGTGCCCCGGCCACCGGAAGGTGGTCCGGCCCTGAACGAAGCCGGCGGCGACAGAGTCTTCTGAGACCGAGACTCTCCCCCCAGCCGCCGCCGGCTTCTAAGCCAGGGACCCGCGAATCGCGGAATCACAAACCTCCCGGACATGGGACTGCTGCTATTGGAGTGTGCATGCTGCCGGACCCTTGGCTGGACGAAGACACCGTCACAGCCAGGCTGGCATCCCCGACACTGCCCGATAGAGCGCACTTGCTGGAACTCGTTATTTCTGCCGTACGCTCACCCTCCAAAAGCGGCATTCTTGTGGCAGGCGAGGCGGGCTCGGGCAAGAGCCATATGCTGCTCTCCCTCAAAGCCGGACTGCCCGGGACCATGGATGTCCGAACCTTCGCCGGAAGCCTGGACCTGGAAGCGACCCAATATGGCATCCTTGATGCTTCCATAGGCCTGCTGGGGGGCGCTGCGCGTGACCTGGATACCGGCGCGGACGCAGTGACCGGCGCCTACACGGGGACCAGCGGGGGACCGCTGCCAGGACTCCATGTCCTTCGCGCCCTCACCAGCACACTCGGACCAGCCAATTACCTGTACTCGCCCCCCGCCATCCGGCGACGCAACGCACGCCGGAACCAGCCGGCCCGCCCCCAGCTGGTCCTGCTGGTGGACGACATCCACTTCGTGGACCCGGCCTCCCTGGATGTGCTGCTGCAGCTCATTCCCGGATTCGGTGCCAAACTCGTTGCCACTGCGGACAGCCGGCGCCCGCTGCCGCAGGATCTGTACCAGCTCTGGGAAGACGGCTTCATGGAGCAGTACCTGCTTCCGCCGTTCACCTTCACGGAGGCGCACGCCCTGTGTGAATCTCTGCTCGGCGGCAAGGTCCAGCGCCGGACCAGCAGCCTCCTGGCGGTCATGAGCGGCTTCAACGTGGGCATCCTCTGCCTCGCCGTGGAGGACGCACGCCGTGCAGGGCTCCTGGTACAGCGGGAAGGGTATTGGACCATCAACACCCGGGCGCATTGCCGCTGGCCTGGCGTCGTGGAACGCGTCCAGGCGGAAAACGCCGCCCGGCCGCCGGACGAGCGGCTGGCTTTGGAGCTGACCGCGTTGGCCGAGCCAATCGCCGTCGAGGTCCTGGAGCGCCATTGCGGCCACAAAGCCGTGGAGAACCTCTTGACCGAACACCACATCAGGTTGTTGCCGGGATGGCCCTTGATGGTCCGCATGGGCTCGTGGTTGCGGGGGGAGGGCATCCGGCTTGCAGTTCCGCGGTCCCGGAGCCTTGCCCTCCATCAAAGGATCGAGGACCCTGGACTCACGCTGGAGACGGCGCCGAGTATGTTGCGGTGGATGACCTGGACCCTGGATTGCGGCCTGGGCCTGCCGGATGAGCTCCTGCTGGCGGCTGCGCCGGCCGCCGACCGGCCCGTAACCGCCGAACTTGCCCTCCAGGTTGCCTCGGCAGTGAAGGCTCCGGACCACCTGGAGGAAGCGGGAATGCTGAGGGCCCGGGCGTTGATCGCCGAAGGTCAACTGGCCGAGGCCGAACCTGTCCTCCGTTACTTGGCCACAGCGGGCAGCTCGGCGGAAGTGAAGGCCGACGCCGGTGGGCGGCTCATGGCGCTGGAACTGCTCGGCGCAGTGCACGCCGATCTGGAGGCAGGAGACGGCGCTGCTGACACTGCGGCGCGGATCGCAGGGGAGGTGCGGGAAGCCGAACGCCTGCTCCTGTCCGGTGCCGCCGTGGCGGCACTGGAAAAGTCCACTGAGGCAATGAAAGCCGTGGGCACTGACCCCTCCATGGCGACGTTCCGTGCGGGCGCGGCGCTTCGGCAGGTGATCTGCTTGCGGCACAATCTGGCGTGGAGTGCCGTGGTCCCGCTCGTGGAGTACTCGGCGTCAGCCGTGCCCAGCTACCTGGCCGTATGTTCTGAGACTGCACGGGCCTACGCCCAGCTCAGCCAGGGATTCCCGCGGGCGGCCCGCGGCACGCTTGAGGCCGTACTGGCGGAACTGTCCGACGCCGGCCTGCCGCCGGTGCGATCCTTGGCTGCGGCCATGATGGCCTACTGTGAGGCGCTGTGCGGAAACCCGGGCAAGGCACTGGGGCTGGCCACACAAGGCGACTCCTGGCTGGAAAGACGGGTCCCCGCAGCGACGCCGGACGACCTCCTGGACCGGATCAGCATCCTCTACCGTGCCGCAGCACGGGACCGCTCTTCCGGTACCTCCACGCACCTGCTGGCGCTCGCGGAAGAAGCCCAAGCCCAGGGAAGGGTGCTGTTGGAAGCTGAGGCGTTGTCCATGCTGGCGCTCAACGCGAGCGGTACCGGCGTCGTCGATCCGGCCATCCTGCTGCAGCTCGCAGCAGCCGCTTCCGGCGTCGATGGTGCCGGTGGGGCGGCGTTGCGGACTTTTGCTGCTGCCCTGGCGGAGGACGAGCCAAGGTCGCTTGAGGCGGCGGGCCGATCATTGTCGGCGGGCCGGCAGTTCGCCCACGCTGCCGTTTGCTACGCGCGTGCAGCTGCCGGGTACCAGGCGAAGGCCCGCACTGCGGCGGCCCGGCGGGTATCGGTGCTGGTTGAACGGCTCCGCGACGCGGTGGAGAGCGAGGCCGTGCCACCGCTGGGTTGGGTGCCGGGGAGGGCCGGCGCCTGACGTGCTGTACGGCACACCTCCCGATCCGGGCCCGCGTGGGATAATGGGGAGTCCCTGAAGGATTCCCAAGGAGCGCCCCTTGACTGCCGTATCAACACCAGCCTCATTGCTACAGTCCGTGCATGCCATGGACAACGCGGAGGTGTTGCGGATCCGGAACGACTTCCCGGTGCTGGACCAACTGGTCAACGGTAAACCGCTGATCTACCTTGATTCCGGCGCTACCTCGCAAAATCCGCTCAGCGTCATCGAAGCCGAGCAGGAGTTCTACGAGCAACGCAACGCTGCCGTGCACCGTGGCGCCCACCACCTGGCCGTCGAGGCGACCGAGGCGTTTGAGGACGCCCGCCAGACCGTCGCGGACTTCATCGGCGCACAGTACGAGGAAACGGTGTGGACCTCCAACGCCACCGAAGGCCTCAACCTCATCAGCTACGCCCTCTCCAACGCCGCGTTGTGGGCGGCCCAAGGCCGCGGCAGCTCGGCCCTGAAGGACCTGGCCATCGGTCCCGGCGACGAGATCGTTGTCACCGAGATGGAACACCACGCCAATCTCATTCCGTGGCAGGAGCTCGCCTTCCGCACGGGCGCCACGCTGAAGCACATCCCCATTACCGATGACGGTGCCCTTGGCCTTGATGCCGCCGCAGAGATCATCGGGAACCGGACCCGGCTCCTGGCTTTCACCCATGCCTCAAACGTCCTGGGCACCATCAACCCCGTTGCTGAGCTGGTGGCCATGGCACGCCCCGTTGGGGCACTGGTAGTGCTCGATGCCTGCCAGTCGGTTCCCCACATGGCTGTGGACGTCAAGGAACTGGACGTTGACTTCGCCGTGTTCTCCGGCCACAAGATGCTGGCTCCCACTGGAGTGGGTGTGCTGTACGGGAAGCAGGAGCTCCTGGACGTGCTGCCCCCGTTCCTCACAGGTGGCTCCATGATCACCACAGTCACCATGGAACGCGCAGAATACCTGCCCGCACCCCAGCGCTTTGAGGCCGGAACGCAGCGCATCTCCCAGGCTGTGGCCTTGGCAGCTGCCGTGAACTACCTTTCAGAAACTGGCATCGACCGTATCCACGCCTGGGAAGCCACCTTGGGCCAGCGCCTGGTCAAGGGACTCGAGAGCATCGAGGGCATCCGCGTCGTTGGTCCGGCGTCCGGGGCTGAGCGGATCGGTTTGGCAGCCTTCGACGTCGCCGGTGTCCACGCCCACGACGTCGGGCAATTCCTCGACGACCGCGGCATCGCCGTTCGCGTCGGCCATCACTGCGCCCAACCGCTGCACCGCCGCCTCGGCCTGACGGCAACCACCCGGGCCAGCACCTACCTCTACAACACCACGGACGACGTCGATGCTTTCCTCGACGCCGTTTCCGGCGTCCGGGCCTACTTCCAGGCCTGACCACACTGACTTTTTCTTAGAAACGGGCATCAGCACCATGAGTCTTGACCAGCTTTACCAGCAGATCATCCTGGACCATTCCAAGCAGCGGCACGGCAGCGGGCTCGCCGAAACACAAGCCCCTGCCGGGGCCTCCACCGGTCAATCCCACCAGCTGAACCCCGTGTGCGGGGACGAAGTGACGTTGCGGCTCGCCGTCGCGGACGGAACAGTCCAGCAGATCAGTTGGGATGGCGCCGGCTGTTCCATTTCCATGGCCTCGGCCTCCGTACTCAGCGAGATGGGGGAGGGCATGTCCGTCGCGGAACTGCACTCCGTGATCGACAACTTCCGCGAAGTCCTGCGTTCCCGCGGGAAAGTGCAGGCAGACCCGGAGATCCTGGGCGACGCCGCAGCGTTCGAGGGAGTGGCCCGCTACGCCGCCCGGGTCAAGTGCGCCATGATCTCCTGGGTGGCCGCCGAGGACGCCCTCAACCAGGCAACCGCCTAGGCTCCGCGAAGCACCTCCGCGTCAGCTGCGGGCAAAGACGTCAGGCACGCCGTCGCCGTCGTCGTCCCGTTCTTCTTCCAACTGCACCTGGCGGTAACGCCGGTTACGGGCTTTGAGCACGACGGCGGCCAGCAGCGCCGAGATCAAGGAACCTGCCAGGATGGCCACCTTGGCGTGGTCGTTGTGGGCCGAACCTGCTCCGAAGCTCAGCTCGCCGATGAGCAACGAGACGGTGAAACCGATGCCGGCCAACAGCGCCAGGCCGAAAAGGTCGATCCAGGCGATGCCTGAATCCAGGCTGGCGCGCGTGGTTTTGGTGACCAGGAACGTCGTGCCGAAGACGCCCACGGCCTTGCCGAGCACCAACGCTGCCACGATCCCCAGCGCCACGGGATCCCGCAAGGCCGCGCCCATACCGTCCAGTCCTCCCAAGGCCACGCCAGCGGAGAAGAAGGCGAACACCGGCACGGCGAAACCTGCCGAGAATGGGCGTAGTTTGTGTTCGAGGTGCTCGGCCAGGCCCTCCGCGGGCTCTCCTTTTTTGCCGCTGGCCAGTACCGGTACGGCGAAGCCCAGCAGGACACCTGCCACCGTGGCGTGGATGCCGGAGGCGTGGACGAATCCCCAGGTCGCCAAGGCCAGCGGCACAAGGAGGTACCAGCTGTGGATCCTTTTCTGCACCAGGAATGTAAAGAGGGCCAACGGCACCAGAGCGGCCAACAGCATCAGCGGCTGGAGCCCGGTGGAGTAGAAGAAGGCGATGATGCCGATGGCGATGAGGTCATCCACCACGGCAAGCGTCAGCAGGAACGTCCGGAGGGCGGCGGGAAGGTGGGTGTTGATCACGGCCAGGACCGCCAGTGCGAAGGCAATGTCCGTGGCCGTGGGGATGGCCCAGCCCTTGAGTGTTTCAGGGGAGCCGAGGTTGAACAGGACGAAGATCAGGGCAGGAACGGCCACCCCGCCGATCGCGGCTGCGACCGGGACCACCGCCCGCGCCGGTTTGCGGAGTTCCCCGGCCACGAATTCGCGTTTCAACTCGAGCCCGGCCAGGAAGAAGAACACCGCCAGCAGGCCGTCGGAGGCCCAATGGCCCAGACTGAGCTCAAGGTGCCACGGTTCGTAGCCGATCTTGACGTCGCGGAGTGCGAAGTAGCCGTCCGCGGCGGGGGAGTTGGCCCAGATGAGGGCTATGACGGTTGCTGCCAGGAGAAGTGCGCCGCCCACGGTTTCCGTTCGCAGGATCGAGAGGATCCTGCGGTATTCCGGGTAAGTGGAGCGGGAGAAGACTTTGCCTGACTGGGCTGTGGGTGTTGCGGGAGGCTGCTGGGCCACTGAGGGCTCCTAACGCTGGGCGGGCATTTGCGGGTACATCAAATACACGCCGACCAGACTTCCCGGCACACCAATGTCCATCTTACCCAACTGGGTCGCAGATCAGGTCGTTCCCAGCGCTGAGAACGACGTGACCTGCGACCCAGTTGGGTGAAACTTAGGCGACGAGGCCCGCGATCCCGATGACCGCCGTCGCCAGTCCCAGCACCATGGAGATGGTGACCAGGACGACGTGGACCGTCAGGAACTTTGTGGCCTTGCCGGCGGCGTCGCGGGCCCGGGGGTCCTTCATGACGCGCTTCAGGAACTGCGGCCACACTGCAAGGGACCACACGCCGGCAACGATCAGGACAATCGCCAGGATTGCGGGGATCTCCACGCTAGTGGCTTTCGAGCCAGGCCTGCGCCTGCTGCGACTGGATGCCAAGTGCCTTGCCCACCATGGGCTCGGCAGCGTCAGCGATCTTCCCGCCCAGGAACGGAACCGAAGAGGTCACGTTGCCTTCGAGCTCGATCCGGGTGCTGCCGCCCTCAGCGACGAGGCGCTGGACCGCAGTGACGTCCAGGGGAGCGCCGGAAATCTTCAGGGCGATTTTGCTGGCACGCGAGCCATCGGCGGCAGGAGCCTCCCACTCCTCGGTCTGGGTGACCTTCAGGGTTTCGCCAACGAACTTGCGGGCGATCTCCGGCAGGCGTGTGGTGGGCAGCGTGCGAACGGTGGTGGTGGTGAAAGCACCGGCAGTGTCGCCGTCAACGGTGAACGATTCCAGCGAGCCGCCCACGTATTCGCTCGTGTGACGCAGGAAATCCTCGTCAACAAAGACGGCCGCTACGCGGTCAACGCTGTGGGGCAGGGTGGTGGATGCACTCAGGGCCATGGGTCCTCCGTGGATGGTGGTGGTGAAGCTTTTTAGCTCCCAACATCCTACGGGGTCCGGGTGGACTCACTTGAACCCGTTTCCTCCTGAAGGGTGGTTGCTGCTGCCGAGATGTTGCGGGCCATCGAAGGGAAGATGAAGCCGTGGAACGGGTACACGCCCAACCAATAGAGCCGACCGGCCAGGCCACGCGGGAAGAAAATGGCACGCTGCTTGTAGAGGCTCCCGTCGCCGTCGGGTTCCACCGACAGCTCAAGCCAGGCGCCGCCCGGTGCACGCATTTCGGCCCGCAACCGCAGCAGGTGGCCGCGATCGATCGCCTCGACCCTCCACCAATCAACTACCTCGCCGGTGTTCAGCGTCTTGGGGTGCCGGCGCCCCCGCAGCAGCCCCGCGCCGCCCTGCAGCTTGTCCAACCAGCCGCGCACCCGCCACGCCAAAGGCAGTGAGTACCAGCCGTTCCTGCCGCCGATGCCCTCGATGATGGTCCACACGTGCTCCGGCTTGGCCTCGCTGTGGAAGGTGCGCTCATCCAGGAACACTTTGTACCCGGCCCAATCGGGGTCGCTCGGAAGGGGATCGGCGTCGATGCCGGCGTTGGCCCAGGTGGTTTCCACCTGCCCGTCCCGTTCCTTGCCCAGCGCCAGGGCGACGGCTCGGCGGTAGGAGGTCAGGCCGCCGTCGGGCTGCTTGATGTAACGGTCGACGTCGTGCTCCCGCGACACGGCATCGTGCTGCAGCGACTGCACCAACGGCAGGGACATGGACAACGGGATGGGTGTCACCAGGGCCACCCACAGCCCGGCGAGCTTGGGCGCGGGGACGGGAAGCGCGATCACCAGCCGCCGGGGGAGCCCGCGTTCCACGGCGTACTCATTCATCATCTCCTTGTACTTCAGGACGTCCCGGGAACCGATGTCGAAGGAGCGGTTCAGTTTGTCCGGGAGGGCGGCGGCGGCGACGAGATAGTGCAGGACGTCCCGCACTGCGATGGCCTCAATCCGGTTATTAACCCAGCTGGGTGCGGGCATGACGGGGAGGGTGTCGGCCAGGTGCCGGATCATCTCGAACGACGCAGAGCCGGAGCCGATCACCACGCCTGCCTGGAAAACGATGGCGTCCACCGGGGATTCCAGGAACACCTTTCCCACGGTTTCGCGGGAGCGCATGTGCGTGGACAGTTCCGTGTTCTCCGGGTGCAGCCCGCCGAGGTACACGATCCTGTCCACTCCGGCTTCAGCGGCCGCCCCGGCAACGAGGCGGGCCATGGCCTCTTCCTTGGCCTCGAAACCGCTGCCCGAGGCCATGGAGTGCACCAGGTAGTACAGGACATCCACGCCGTCGAGCGCCTCGGCGAGGCCGTCGGCGTCGGACAGGCTGTTTTCAATAATGTCGACGTCGTCATGCCACGGGACGTCTGCGATCTTTTGGGGCGTACGGACCAGGACTTTGACCTTGTGGCCGGCTTCGAGGAGCCGCGGAACCAACCGGCCCCCGATGTAGCCGGTGGCGCCGGTCACCAGCACGGTCCTGGTGTCCTGTGTGGTGTTGGAATGCGTAGCTTCCGAAGGCTGCAAAGGAACTCCTGTGGCTGGGGGTGGAGGTAGGCTGGAATGACCCGGCATTCATCTGAATTTCCGGGCATTTGTGTTGCCTGCCCTTGGACCCACCCTAGGAGTTTCTGCCATGAGCCTCAACGGTCTGCGCCGCGCACTGGCGGAGGACAAGACTTTCGCGCGCGTTCGAACCGAGGCGGAGCGGTCCTTCAGCGACCGGAACGCCGACTACCAGATCAGCGCTCCCACGGGGATGCGCGCGGTGTTGCTCGCCGAAATGGCCGATGCCCTGGCTTCCGCCGGCGTCGAAGAAGACGGCGCTCCCGTGGTCCTGGCCGTGACGGCCACCGGCCGCGAAGCCGAAGACCTCACCGCGGCGCTCGGCTCCTACCTTCCGGCGGACTCTGTTGCCACTTTCCCCAGCTGGGAAACCCTCCCGCATGAGCGTCTTTCGCCGCGGTCGGACACCGTGGGACGCAGGCTGTCCGTCCTGCGCCGCCTGACCCACCCGGAAACCTCGACGGCGGCCCCCTTGCGCGTGGTGGTGGCTCCCGTTCGCGCCGTGGTCCAGCCTATTGTGGCCGGTTTGGGTGACCTGGTTCCGGTAACCCTGCAGGTTGGCCAGGAGCGATCCTTCTCCGAAGTGGTCCGGGCGCTCTCCGATGCTGCCTATGCGCGCGTTGACATGGTGACCCACCGCGGCGAATTCGCTGTCCGCGGCGGCATCCTCGATGTCTTCCCACCTACTGAAGACCACCCGATCCGTGTGGAGTTCTTCGGTGACGAGGTGGACCAGATGCGCTGGTTCGCCGTCGCCGACCAGCGTTCCCTCTCAGCGCCCGGAATCCACCACCCGACGGAGCTGCACGCTCCTCCGTGCCGGGAAATCCTGATCACCCCCTCCGTGATGTCCCGCGCCGCGAAGCTGAAGGCAGACATGCCCGCCGCGGCCGACATGTTGGAGAAGATCGCCGGCGGCATCGCCGTTGAGGGCATGGAATCCTTGGCCCCCGTTCTGGTGGATGCCATGGTTCCGTTTGTGGATCAGCTTCCGGCCGGCTCCCTTTCTGTTGTCATCGAACCCGAGAAGGTGCGCACGCGCGCGCACGACCTCGCCGCCACCAACGAAGAGTTCCTGGAGGCTGCCTGGTCCACGGCGTCCGACGGCGGTGCGGCGCCCCTTGATCTGTCCTCCCAGGCCTCTACCGACCTGCATGCCGCCAGTTTCCGCTCGCTCACCGATACCCGCTCGGCTGCTCTGGAACACGGTGTGTCCTGGTGGTCCATCACCTCCCTCGCCTCGGACGAGGACCTGGTCCTGGACATTGACGTACTCAACATGCGTGCTCGCGAACCGCGTGGCTACCAGGGTGATGTGGCCGAAATGCTGGAGTTCATCGGTTCCCGTGTCCGCGAGCAGTGGCGCGTGGTGGTTGTTACGGACGGCCCGGGCCCCGCGCAGCGCCTGGCCGAGCTGTTCCACGACGCCGAGATTCCCTGTTCGCGCGTGGACTCCCTGGATGAGGAGCCCCAGCCTGGCATCATCGAGGTGACCACCGCCGCCGTCGGACGCGGCTTTGTCCTGGACGGCCTCAAACTGGGACTGCTGACCGAAGCCGATCTGCTGGGACGGGCGACAGCGAGCTCCACCAAGGACATGCGGCGGATGCCGTCCAAGCGGCGGAACGCAGTGGACCCGCTGCAACTGCACGCGGGTGACTTCGTGGTTCACGAACAGCACGGAATCGGCCGGTTCGTGGAGCTGATCCAGCGCAAGGTGACCGGGACGTCGTCGTCCGATGCCGGGCTGCGCGAGTATCTGGTACTGGAATACGCGCCGTCCAAGCGCGGCGCGCCGGGGGACAGGCTCTTCGTACCGACCGACCAGCTGGACCAGGTAACCCGCTACGTGGGTGGGGATACGCCTGCGCTGAGCAAGATGGGTGGGGCGGACTGGGCAAGTACCAAGTCCAAGGCACGCAAGGCCGTCAAGGAAATCGCGGGGGAGCTGATCCGGCTGTACTCGGCCCGCATGGCATCCCGTGGTCACGCGTTTGCTCCGGACACACCGTGGCAGCGTGAGCTCGAAGAAGCCTTCCCCTACGTGGAAACCCCCGACCAGTTGACCACCATCAACGAGGTCAAAGCGGACATGGAGCGCGAAATCCCCATGGACCGGCTGGTCTCCGGGGATGTGGGCTACGGCAAGACTGAGATCGCCGTCCGCGCGGCCTTCAAAGCCGTCCAGGACGGCAAGCAGGTAGCGGTGCTGGTTCCCACAACCCTGCTGGCCCAGCAGCACTACGAGACATTCACTGAACGATTCTCCGGCTTCCCGTTGCGCGTGAAGCCGCTGTCCCGATTCCAGACCAGCAAGGAAGCCAAGGAGACCGCAGAGGGCGTCAAGAGCGGCGCCGTGGACGTGGTGATCGGTACGCACCGGCTATTGTCCAAGGACTTCGAATTCAAGGACCTCGGTCTGGTGATCGTGGACGAGGAACAGCGCTTCGGCGTGGAACACAAGGAAGCGCTCAAGAAGATGCGCACCAATGTGGACGTCCTGGCCATGAGTGCCACGCCCATTCCGCGAACCCTGGAGATGTCCCTGACAGGCATCCGGGAAACGTCCACGCTGGCCACGCCGCCGGAGGAACGCCACCCGGTGCTGACCTATGTGGGCCCGTACACGAACAAGCAGACCTCTGCCGCGATCCGCCGTGAACTCATGCGCGAAGGACAGGTGTTCTTCGTGCACAACCGGGTGTCCTCGATCGAACGGATTGCCGCGCAGATCCGGGAACTCGTCCCTGAGGCAAGGGTGGAAGTAGCGCACGGCCAAATGTCCGAGAGCCGCCTCGAGAAGATCATTGTGGACTTCTGGGAGAAACGCTTCGACGTCCTGGTGTGTACCACCATCATTGAAACCGGCCTGGACATCTCCAACGCCAACACCTTGATCGTGGACGGGGCCGACAAGTACGGCCTGTCGCAGCTCCACCAGCTCCGTGGCCGTGTGGGCCGTGGCCGTGAGCGCGCCTACGCCTACTTCCTCTACCCCTCCGAAAAGCCCTTGGGCGAGGTCGCCCTGGAACGGCTCAAGGCCGTGGCGGCACACAACGAACTCGGCGCGGGCATGCAGCTGGCCATGAAGGACCTGGAAATCCGAGGCGCGGGAAACCTGCTCGGCGGAGAACAGTCCGGCCATATCCAGGGCGTGGGCTTCGACCTCTACATCCGCTTGGTGGGCGAAGCTGTGGCCGAATATCGCGGCGAGGCCGAGGAGAAGGCCGCCGAAATGAAGATTGAGCTGCCCGTCAACGCGCACCTGCCCCATGACTACGTTCCGGGGGAGAGGCTGCGTCTTGAGGCGTACCGGAAGCTCGCGGCCGCAGTCACGTATGAAGCCATCGACGAAGTCCTTGCAGAACTCGTGGACCGCTACGGTGAGCCGCCGCTCCCGGCACAAAACCTCATAGCCGTGGCGCGCTTCCGGGTGGGTGCCCGCGAAGCCGGCCTGTCCGACGTCGCGCTCCAAGGCAACTTCATCCGATTCTCGCCGGCGCAACTGCCCGAATCCAAAACAATGCGCCTGAACCGCATGTACCCGGGTTCGCAGGTCAAGCCCGCCCTGGATGCCGTGCTGATTCCCAAGCCCAAGACGGCCAAAATCGGTGGACGCGACCTCCAGGACGCCGAGATCCTGCACTGGGCCAACAACGTCATTGAAGCGATCTTCGCTGATGTACCTGTAAAGGCTGGCTAACTGCATGATGGGAGGACATCACGCCGCGTCGGGAGCCGCGGCGTGGATAGCTATTGCCTCGACCGGCCCCTACGCACTTGGCTGGTACCCGCTGGATGCCACCGGAATCCTGATTGGTGCCATGGCGACGGCGGGAACCGCCCTGGTCTGCGACTGGGACCACCGGCACAGCACCATTGCCAATTCGCTGCCGCCACTGTCCAACGTGATTGCTGTAGGCATCGAGAAAGCCAGCGGCGGGCACCGGCAAGGAACGCACTCACTGCTCGGTGCCTCTGCCTTCGTGGTGCTGGCCGCAATGGCTGCGCAGTTCCAAATGGTGACGCCGGTGGGAAAACTGTCAGTGGGTGCCGGACTGCTGTGCATGTTCATGATCAACCTGGCAGCCAAGGCGTTGAATCTTTTCCCCAAATCCGGGTGGATCACCAACTGGCTTTTCGCCCTGCTCATGGCTGGGCTGGTGACGTGGTTTGCCCCGGCCCAGTGGGGTTGGCTCCCGTTGTCCATGCTGACGGGCGTGGTTGTCCACATTGTGGGGGACATGATCACAGTTGGTGGGGTGCCGTTGTTGTGGCCCATTGTGATCAAACCACCCAAATTCCTGCGGAAATCAGTGGTCAGCGGCATCTGGCGGGCGAACGGGGCCTTCTCCCTGCCGCTGTTGGGCAGGGCCGGGTCGCGACGCGAATGGCTCGTCCTGATCCCCGTGAGTGGATACGCCATGGTGGGTATGGGAGCCGCAGCGTGGACGCTGGCCCAACTTCACTGGCCCGCGTTTCTGGCCGCGCTGACGCTTTAAAAGAACAACGCGGGGTCACTTACGGCCCATCCCGAGAGGGATTATGGGCCGTAAGTGACCCCGCGTTGCTGTTTAAGTTCTAGTTCTCGCCTGCGGAGTCCGAACGGCCAAGAATGGTCTGGGGAATCCAGAAAGCCAAGGCGAACAGGCCCAGGCACACGGCCATCGGCCACGGGTTCTCAAGGCTCAGGAAAGAGAGCGAGTAGATGGCGCCCAGGAAGAGCACGATCATGACCAGGAACAAGACAATGCTCGTGCCGAGATTGTTCTCTTTTTCAATGGGAGCACTTGTGGCGTTCTTGGACATTCATTCCTCCTCGGCCCCGCAGGGCTCAAAAATCTCTGGCGGCAGCGGAAGCCCTAGTAGGCAGATGAACCCTGTTCACCTTTGACAATGGCAATTCCGGAACTCGCTCCGATACGTGTTGCACCAGCAGCAATCATAGCCTGTGCATCGGCCAGGGAGCGCACGCCACCTGACGCTTTGACGCCCAGGTCCGGCCCCACGGTGGTGCGCATCAGGGCAACATCTTCAACCGTGGCGCCGCCACCGTTGAATCCTGTGGACGTTTTGACGAAGTCCGCGCCAGCCTCCACAGCTGCCTGGCACGCGAGGACCTTTTGCTCGTCAGTGAGCATGGACGTTTCAATGATCACCTTCAGGATGGCTTCGCCGGCGTGGACCGTCTCGGCCACAGCGCGGATGTCGTCCACCAAAGCGCCCTTGTCATTGGCGCGGGCCGAAGCCATGTTGATCACCATGTCGATTTCGTTGGCACCATCAAGAACGGCGCCCCGTGCTTCAAAAGCCTTGACGTCGGTTGGTGTGGCACCCAGCGGGAACCCGATCACCGAACAGGTCAGCACTCCCGAGCCCTTAAGCGCTTTCGTGACGGTTTTGACCCATACGGGGTTCACGCAAACGGACTTGAACTGGTACTCCACAGCCTCCGCGCACACCTTGAGGACGTCTGCCTCGCTGGCTTCGGGCTTCAACAGAGTGTGGTCGATGTAGGAGGCGATGTTTGCAGGGGCGACGGCTTCGTTGCTCATGGGATCCTTCCGTGCAGGGCGTGGCCGGCCCGGTGGCCGCAGGGTTGTCACAGCCCGTCAAAGGACCATCTTGCCACATCCGCCGGGGCTGCCCGGGGCGTCGGGTAGGGCTGACCTGCGCGTCGGGCGGGGCCTAGGTGGCAGGTGGGGTGTGGGGTTTTCCACATAGGGGATTGGGTGTCTTTTGGCTGTAGATGGTGACTGGGAGGGTTGGGGTATGGAGTTGATTCGGGAGCGGCGCGAGCCGGTGGCAGGGCAATCTGAAGCAGGACTGGCCGGTTCCGTGGGGGCGTCAGTGGTTACTGCTGATCCCGCGCCGGTTGTTCCGGGTTCGGGTGTTGAGGCGTCTGGGTCCGTTAGTGGGGACTTGATCGGGCAGTTGCGGGTCCTGGAGGAGATGAAGTCTGCGATTTGCGGCTTGCAGGCAAGGGTTGCAGTGGCGTTTGAGGCAGCCCGGCGTGCTGAGCGGGCGGGGGTGCCGGCCGCCGATCGTGGTGATGATGCGGGGGCCGAGATCGCCTTGGCGCGGCGGGAGCCCCCCAGCCGGGGATCGCGGTTTCTGGGGCTTGCCAGGGCGCTGGTGTTCGAGATGCCGCGCACGATGACGGCCTTGGAATCGGGGATGTTGAATGAGTGGCGGGCGACGTTGCTCGTGAAGGAAACAGCGTGTTTGTCGGCGGAAGACAGGGCCGGGGTGGACGCGGAGTTGGCGCCTGATACAGGCACCTTTGAGGGGGTGGGGGATAAGGGCGTGATCGCGGCGGCAAGGGCTGCGGCGTATCGGCGTGATCCGCGCTCGGTTGCCCAGCGCGCGGCCCGGGCCGCGGCTGACCGGACGGTGAACCTGCGCCCGGCGCCGGATACCATGACACTTTTAACTGCCCTGCTGCCAGCGGCGCAGGGGGTTGCCGCGTACGCGGCGTTGTCCCGTGCCGCGGATTCAGTCCGGGCCCGTGGGGGTGCAGGCTCCGGAAATGCCGAGCGGGGACGGGGCCAGGTCATGGCAGATACCTTGGTTGAACGTCTCACGGGCAAGGCCGGGGGTATCAGCGGGGTTGAAGTCCAGCTCGTGATGACCGACCGTACCCTTTTCCAGGGCGAAAGCGAAGCGGCCCGTTTGCAGGGATATGGCATCGTTCCGGCGCAGTGGGCACGGGAGCTTGCCAACCCGGCAGCCACGGAGAACACATCCGGTGGGGCGCGCCGGGCAGGAACTCCCTCCCGGACGATAACGCCGGTTCGGGATTCCGAGTACGGTCTCTGGCTTCGGCGGCTCTACACCGCCCCTGCCACCGGGGAACTGCTCACCACCGACTCCAAAGCCAGACTTTTCCCGCCCAGGCTCCGGCGTTTCATCGAAACCCGTGACCAGACCTGCCGTACCCCTTACTGCGACGCGCCCATCAGGCACATCGATCACGTGGTGCCCTGGCAGCACGGCGGACCTACCACGGTGGAGAACGGCGCCGGGCTCTGCGAAGCGTGCAACCACAAGAAAGAGCACCCCGGCTGGACGGCAATTACCAACCCCGGAAACCCCGACCCGTCGAACCCAGACACGGCGAACCCCGGCACGGGGACACGTCACACCCTTAAACTACGAACGCCCAGCGGGCACAGCTACGAGTCCAAAGCCCCACCCCTACCAGGACACGAGTAGGCCGGGGGAGCTCGTGGGTTCCTTGTCCATGCCTGGCGAGGGGAGAACACTGCTGCGGCGTGGCGACAGGGTGGGTATCCTTGCCGCGCGCCGGATTCAGGCGGCCAAAGCAGGCTGGGATTCGCTGCCCACGGCGCCCAGCAGCATGCCCGAAGCGCACAGCATCGCGGATGACTCTGCGGACAGCAGCAGGCCCAGGCGAAGGCCATCGCAGGACGCGGCATCACCGATAGCCCAGATCCCAGGTACGGAGGTGGCGAGGTCGCGCCCCACGGCGATCCCGCCGTCGGACGCTATCCGGAGGCCGGCACTGTCGGCCAGGCCATTGCGCGCGGTGCGTTCTTCAGCCAGGACCACGAGGTCGCCCTTCATGCTGCTGCCGTCCTCAAAAACGATTCCTGTGGCGGGGACCGCTTGCCCGGGGGTCGCCGATTCGGCGGGGGAGGCAACCACTGCTGTGGGACGGAGCGTGGTTCGGACGGGACGCACACCGCGTGCCCGGAGAACGGCTTCGGCCTGGCCCGCTGCTGGACCGTTGCCGACGAGTATTCCCAGGGGACGGCGGCCGACAGAACGGGTGACGTCTTTGACGGCTTCACCAATGGAGGCAGCGTCATCGATGGTGGAGTAGCTCAGGACCGAGTCGGCACCGTCTACCGGAGGCAGGACAGGGGCCGAACCCGTGGCGATCACCAACTGATCGTAGGCGAACTCCATCCCGTCCACCGTGGTCACAACTTTGGCCTCTGCGTCAATGAAACTGGCGGCCTGGCCGAAGCGCACGGAAACCTGAGGCAGTTCTGCAAGTTCCAGGAGGGCCTCGGGGCAGTCGTCGCGGTTGCTGAGCACCGTGACGGTGCCGGCGAAGGGTCGTTGACGGGTGTCGGTCCTGCCAGCCAACCGTCGCACCAGTGCCTGGGCTGCCGGGCCGGCTCCGGCGATGACGATGTGAAGGGAAGTAGAGGACATGGTTGGCCCTTTCGCTGATGACCTGTTTGGTGCTGTTGTTCATCAGCGTAGGATGCCGGTTTTTCGCAGGTGTTTCGCCGCTGTTGCCATCTTTGGCGCATTCGTAGCGTGCCGTTTACCCGCCGGTAATAACGTGCATCACATTGGGGCCGGGCGGCGGCTAGTATCGGCGCAAGAGTTCGCGGAATCCGTTGGTTGTGAAGCGGGCTACTGCTTGTGCGCGCCCGGCCAAACCATGGGCGCCCACGGGTTCAACGGAAGCCAAAAGGCCGGCAACATCGCCCAGGTCCATGGTGAGATCCACCACGTGGTCGCCTAGGCGAAGCCGGGCGCTCCGGGTGTCCGTCCACGCATCGGCTCCTGGGTCGTTGTGGAGGGTCCGGGTGACGGCCGCTTCCTGCCACCCACCGTCCAGTCGAATGCGGAAGCGATAGGTGATCTCGTCCCCAACGGTCTCCACATGACCGCCCGCCAGGAAGACGCGTCCCCACGGCGGGTGGTCCAGATAGCCGCTGAGCTGCGCGGGCCCGCTCCCGGGCTGCGATGGCATCACGACGGCGGCCCGGAACGTCAGCGGTACACCGTCCAGTTCCCCGTGTAGAACATCGATGAAACGAACACCCGGCGCGGGTTCGGTCATCGCCGTGCAGAGGGGGTCTTTAGCGAGTCCGGCCGGTGACATGGTCTCGATGTACGCCCGGGCATCGCGGTACCCCATGCCGATCAGCGTGTCGGCGTCGATCCGGCCCAGATAAAACTCGGGATCCAGCGGCAATGGGTGCTCGGGCCGGATGACGTGCAGCACGAATTCGCGTCCTGCGGCGGCGGCAGCTTCAAAGTCGGCCAGGAGGGCGCCCATGGCACTCATCTCGATCATGTGGACGTATTGTTCCAGCGGCCCGTCACCCCAATATGGTGAGTTGCCGACGCACCAGATCAGCCAGATTTCCTCTGCGCCCCGCCTCAAGGATTCGCCGATGTTGGCATCCCGGATCCACACGGCATCCGTCCAGATTTTTCCGTCACGACGCAGCGGCTTGAGGAAGATGGGCAACGACATCCCGGCCGCCATCAGTTCAGCGTCAATGTGCGCGGCATCGATGGCATGGCATTGTTTCGAGGTGAACTCCACTACGTTGAAGGAACCTTGGACGGCGTCCGGACCGGCCGCGCGATCACGGATGCTTTCGGCGCTGATGCCGAGGGCGGGGAAGATCCTGGTGAGGATGCCGTCTGCGTCCCCCAGCGCCGGGAGGGACCACGGCCCTCTGACGTAATCGGCAAAGGGCAGGGCCGAGCTGAAGTCTTTGACGTCCACACTGGACCAGCGGCTGCACATCTCCTGGGCGGAAAGGCCGGACAGCATCATTCCGGCGGTCAGGATGCCTCCGGACGTGCCATCAATGTGCTGGAATTCGAAGCCTTCCTCGGCGAGCGCTTTGACCACGCCTGATTGCCATGCCACACGCATCCCACCGCCGGCGAGGACCAGGGAGCGTTTCACGGTGTTGTTTCCCCGGCCAACCCCGGGCTTGTTGCCGGGACACGGATCCTGCGCCAGTAGATGAAGAGGAGTACCGCCGTCGCGAGGTCAAAGAAGGCGACCCAGAGCGCGAGTGGAGAAAATACCCCGTTCATCACCCCGATGCCCACCGCTCCGAAGGCTCCGGCTTTCTGCAGTCCGGACCATAGGAGCACTTCGGGGGAGGAGCCGTTGATGAGGGTGTGGAGGAGCAGTCCGCCCACCACCACCATGAACATGCCTACCGTGCCGAACAGCTGGCGGGTTGTGGCGGTGTTTTCGGAGCCGAGTATTTTCAGGATGGGACCGCCGAAGGGCAGCTGCGCGGCCCCGGTGAGGACAGTGATGGCGGCAATGACCGTGAGGACCGCACGGAGGGGATCAGTCATGTGAAGGACTCCAGCAGCCGGCCGCGGTCAACAAGAAGCCACACCATCGAGGCCCAGGTCAGGGTGGAGACGTAGAAGCGGATGTCGTTGAGCATCATCCACCGTTTGAGCAGGGACCGGAGTTCGGTGTCATCTGCGAAGTCGCCGCCGCGGATCTTCACATTGATGGGGATGATGATGCCTTGCCCGACAACTGTCAGCGCAATGATTCCTGCCAGGCAGATGATGGCGAAGATGACACGGATGGTTCCCCATTCGGTCCACACCAGGACCCCTCCGGAGATAAACATGACGGGCACCACGACTGTGAAGAACTTGGTGGCTGCACGGGTGGGGATGCCGAAATGCATGTCCACGTTGTCCCGTGCCAGCGAGCGCCAGGTGGGGTAGAGGAAGAACTTGAGGACCCACATGGTGCCGACGTACATGGTGGCGCCGAAGAGGAAGTAGAGGGCGTTGATCAGGAGGAGCCAGTTCATGGTGTGCCGCCGGGACTTGGGTTTGTCGCGGCGCCCGGTATTCTGCTGCGGTCCGGGGGCGCGAGCCATTCCTGTCCCTGACCGAGCTCCGTGACACTGTCAAGCATGTCGCCGCCTTGCAGGGCCACCGCCTCCAACTGGCTGGGTGCGGTGAGAAACCAGGCTTCGTAGTGGTCGTCCAGGATGCCGTGGGCTTGGGGCAGCCAGGCTGTGAAGACGGGTTTGCTTTCCACCTGCAGTTCTTTCAAAGGCTCGACGTCGGGAACGTCACCGAGGATGAGACGCGCCTTGGCTTGCGCTCCGAGGGCGATGTCCCCGGTGGCTTCGAAGTAGATGTCGGATTTCCACAGCATGTTCCGGAAGACGCAGTAATTTGATGCAGCGAGTTTCAGCGGCAGCGCCAGAGGCTCGGGCCGCTCTATTTCGATGTAACACCCCAGCTTGCCGTCTTTGTCGTAGAGCGCGGACACAGAGGAGTCTGTGACGACGAAGTCGAGGTTGGCCTGGTGTTTGGGCATGCCCCAGATTCCTTTGCCGCCCTTGACCGAGACTTCCGTACTGACGGGCAGGTCCACCACGAACTGGCCCAGCTTGAACGTCTTCTGGAACAGCAGCGGGAGGATGGGCGGTGCGGGTCTGCTGCCATGGGTGATGGCGATGGCCAGGGAATATTCGATGTACTTGCCGATGTCCGTGGATTTGTAGTTGACCACCGTGACAACCAGCAGTCCTTTGCCGCCCAGAGTGAATGGCCGCAGCTCCGAGCCCGGCAGTATCGCGGCCGCGGCGCGTTTGTTGATGGGGAAAGCTGCCATGAGCACGGGTGAGTCGTCGGAATTGACCGGCATTACGTATTTGATTCCGTCGGCGAAGGCGTGCTGGCCGCGAAGGCGTTCCTGTCTGCGGGGAACCGGTGAGGGCATGAGCTTAAGCAGGGGGGTGACCAGCTGGGTGAGGGTTTTCATGTGTTCGGCTCCTTGGTTCCGTTCAGCTCCTGGAGGATGACAGGGAACGTGTCCCGCCAAGCGTGGTCGCCGAAGAAGACATCAAGGTGGCCATATCCGGGGATGAGATGGAGCGAGTCTTTGCCGGGACGGTGATGCTGGAAGAAGTTGTAGCTGCGCTGCTGGCTTTCGGGAAGGAAACAGTGGTTGTCCAGGCCGGCTATGAAGGCGAACCGGGCGTCTGTTTGCGGAGCTTCCGCCACAAGGTTGTCGGGGAGTTCGGCGTGGTTGCCGGCGGCTACCATGTGCCCGGCTTTGATGCTGCGGCCCATCTCTTCGAAGAACGTCACAGGAACCTCCGCGAACTCGCCGCTGAGCCATTGATGGGTTGCGTCGTCGAGGTTTTCGTGGGACCAGAGCGCCGGCCGTCCGCTGCCGTAGGTGAAGCTGACCATTTTGCAGACCGTGTTATCGCACTCGTGATGGGTGGCTTTGACCAGGCCGCGGATGGCCCGGGTGAAGTAACCTTGCGATTTGTACCCCCAGGCGGGGGACAGGTAGGGAGTGAAGACCTTCACTACCGGCGTCAGGTAGTCGATTTTGAGCCGTGAGAAGGCGGGGACCACTGGGTGCAGGGACACTGCGTTCGAGACGATGGTGTCCACCTGCGGCAGCAGTCCGGCGACGGCGGACATGGTGAACGACGTCGAGCCTTGGCAGTGGATCACGGCCTTGATCGTTTCGGCTCCGGTCGCGTTGAGGACGTGCTCGACGGCGGCGGGATGGTCGTACACTGCGGCGTCGGCAAGGGTCCAGGACAGGGGATCGAGGTCGATGGATGCCCGCCAGTTCAGCATCCACACGTCCCAGCCGTCCTCGAGGAGTACGTCCACGATGGTGGTCCTGACCGGTGGCCTGAACAGTTCTGCCCTGACGCCGGAGCCGTGGACCAGGAGCACGGGCCCCTTGACGGGGTCCACGGGCGAGGTCACATGGACCAGGCTGAGTGGAGTGTTGTCCCGGGCGCGGAACGGGATGACCTCGGTCCGGTGCTCGGCACGGGTGATGATCATGGCGGGGTGCCTTTCCGTGCGATGGTGATGGGTTCCTCAAGCAGCCGCACGGCCAGGGGGCCGGTTGCCGGCACCAGCCTCACGCCGTCGTCGTTGCTGTCCAACTGCCAGTCACGGCAGACTGTGTCCACCATCAGCGGGTAGACGGTCAAGGAGCCGTCTGCGGCAAGACGTATCCGGAGGAATCCCTTGTGGTCCTCGATGGCCTGGCTGGACATTTTCCAGGAAGACACCTCGCCTGTGGGCGTCGCGAGAATGAACAAGGCGAACGCCTCGCTGCCGAGTGCCCAGCCACCCAGGTAAACGAGTATGAGAACCAGCAGCAGGATGGGGGCGGCGGGCCAATCCACTGGCCAGGGGAGCAGCACCACGACGGCGGCACTGAGCGCCAGCGCGGACAACTGGTACAGGGCACCGCGGATGAACACGGCCACGCCTTTGGCCGCCAATCCGAGGACGCGGGTTGCCACGGCGAACACGGCCAGCAGGACGGGCAGGCTGAAAACCAGGGCGGTCAGTAGAAGGACGGTGTTGCCTTGCCGCATGATGCGCAGGCTTGCGATGAACGATTCGCCAAGGAACGCACTGAAAACAGTCCAGATAGTGAGGGCCGCGACCACGTGAACGAGCCCGAGAGAGGTACCAAGGCCGGGGTTGCGGACGGGAAGCCAGAACTGTGAGAAAGGGTTTGCCAGTTGCGGCCCGAGCAGCCGGGAGTTGCCTTGGCCGGGAAACGTTGCGGGCATGAGGGCGAAGCGCCGTTCGTTGGCCGTGGTTCCGGGGTCGTGGTTGGACGGGGTTGCCGTGGCCGTGGCCGTCGAGTGGGGCGGCAACGTTATCTCCGTCGGCAGCCAATGCGTTTCTGAGAGGTAGGCGCCGCCCAGTCCGCAGGTGATCATCTGGGTTCTGCGCGGATCAGGAGCCTCATCCGTTCCGGGTGTGTCACATTGTTCATAGCGGGCGTAGTGGTGGAGGTCGCCGCTGAGCCAGAGCCGGACAGTGGCGCCGGTGGCTTCGAACAGCTGCGTTTCGGGATTGAAGCGACGGCGCAGGTAGTCCTGCTCAAAGAAGTTGGCTTGCCGGAACCCTGTGCTTCCCTTGACCCAGAAGGGGGCAGCCAGGCAGAGGATGATCGCATCGCCGGATTGGAGCTGCGAGGTGACATTTCGGTAGAAGTAGTCCAACTGGGGCTCGTCAATGTACTGGCCCAGTTGGCTGTCCAGGCCCAGCAGCCACCAACCCGGTACGCCACTGAAGCCAGGCCCCGGGGACCGGCCTGTAAGCCGCACCGCGAAATAGCTGCGGGTTTGCATGGTCCGCCAACGGCCGATGGTACGTTGCCGGGTAAAAATCCTGATGAACGAGGTCAACCCGTCGTACCAGTCGTGGTTCCCGGGCAGGGCCAGCAGGATCGGTGACTCGTTCAGCGGGGCGCTGTGGCCTCCAGGTCCAGTCTCCGGGGTGTTGACCTGGCCCCGTGCAGGAAGCGCAAGACGCGCAGGCAACGCCATCCGGTACGGTCCTGCCATCCGGTCCTCGTAGGCTGCCGGGGACGCCACAGGGTAGACCTCGTCACCGCCCAGTACCAGGAGCCGGCCCCTGGGGAGGTCGAGCCCTCCAACGCTGAGGTTGTCCTGGGCAAGCAGTGAGGCCACCGTATAGGTGGCATCGAAGCCGTCGCCAAGGTCTGCCGTGAAATCGAGCCAGATCTCTTGTGCAGGTTCCGCGCCGGGGTCCGGCAGGCCGCGCATGCCCACCGTCGGTTGCGCCGGTTGCGCCGGTTGGCCGGGCACGGGAAGCTCGTCCATGCTCAGCGGGTCGGAGGGGAAGCTGCCCTCCAACTCGCGCTTGTCACCAAAATCGGCGAACACGGTGGCAGCCATGACCTTTAGGGCAGTGCGCGCCAGCGACATGGGCGAGAGCCATCGGACCGCCGTCCGGGGAGTGAAGCCCAGGACGGCGTGTTGTTGGGCGAGCTCCCGAATCTTCATTGCTTCGGCTTGAAGGGAAACGGGACGCGCCGGGGTGCCCGCCCGTAGACCTGCCAGAGTTCGCCGCCAAACAGCTTCCCGAACGTCAGCAGTCCGGCGGCCGGTGCGGGTCCCTCGGCCCGGAAGGTGGTCAGTTGCCGCGCGAAGTCCAGGGGACGGATGAAGAGGATGCCGGCGCCCACTGTGCCCTCCTGCCGCGCGGTTACGGGTTCAACGTCAGGGGGCGCGTCGCTTTCGGGAGGCGGGACATGGCCCCGGGCAATGGTTGCGTAGAGCGTCGTCGTGTCCGGCCAGAGATCGAATCCTGCTTCATTGTGGATGAGTTTATGGCCCGTGAATGTGAACGGCGTCCCGCCCGGGTCCCGCAGCCACAACCGGTACAGCATGCGCCTTGCGGGCCTGCCGTCGTCGGAAACATCCGCGACGAACAGGTTGAACCACCCACGCTCCACCGGCATCCTGCCGCCGAAATAGTCCGCCAGCACGTACCCTTCGGCCGTGGCCGGATGTTTGGGATCGGCCGCGAACCGGTCGATGTCTTCGGCAGTGATGGTCAGCTCGAACATGATCCGCCGGGACCGATCCCTTCCCAGGCTGCGGCCTTTTTCCGGATCGGTGACTCCCGGGCTGAACCACCCATGCATCTGCTCGGTGAAGCGAACGGAGGTCGCTTCCGGCGTCGACTTCGCTGGCAGTCCCAGGCCGCGGGTTCCGGGCGCCGCCAAGGCCGGCGCTGAGGCAACAGCGCTCGCGGGCTGTTCCGGCTGCGCGGCTTTGCCTTTGGTGGCGTCGGGGGCCAAAGCGCGCGGAGCCAGTCTGCCGACGTCGACGACGGCGCCCGCCGCCTCAGCCTGGTCCGTCACCGCATCGCTGGGGCTGATGCCCCTGTGGCGGGCTTTGTCAGCGGCCTCGATGATGTGGGCGCACGTGCGCTCAGCGAAGGCGGCGATGGTCAGTGACGGGTTGGCCCCCACCGGTCCTGGCATCGCAGCGCCATCCACCACGAACAGCCCGGGGTAGCCGAAGACTTCCCCGTATGAATCGCACACTGCTTCGCCGGGGTGCCGCCCGGCGGGTGCACCACCGATGGGATGGACGGTGATGACGCGTTTGGCCCACCAGAGTGGGTTGTCGATGAAGTTGCCGTCGAGGTCTTTGGCGATGTCCGACATCGTTTGGCGGACGCGGCCGAAATACTCGGTGGACGTCGCCATGGTCCAGGCGATGGCGAGCCGGCCTTCGCGCAGTGTCATCACACCGTCGGGTATGTCCCGGCCCATGCCGAGCAAGGGGACAGAGCTGGACGAGAGGCGGCCGTCTCCCAAAGCGGCGGCGAGGTCAGCGGAGACGTTGGACCGGCCGGCGTCGAACAGCCTGTCTTTAAACAATTGGCCCGCCACCTTCGCCGTGCGTTTTACTGCGGTCTTCAGCTGGGCCGTCTCGATGAGCCAGTTCATGAAGGCCGGATACCCGGCGTCCTCCACGTAGTAGCCGCGGCCGTCGCCGTCGTCGTCGCTCGAATCCGGGACCCTGACCGCTGTGGTGATGACCGGTCCTTTGCTTCCGGAGAGCGTCCTGACTCCTGGCCGCGAGCCGTTGGCCGGGGGTGTCTTGGCATCCATGATGAAGGTCAGGAGGTCGCCGTTGCCGCTGAAGCGGGTGCCCAAGGCGTCACTGAGCGCAGGCAGTGAACCGTGGTTGCGGAGCAGGAGGAAGTTGGTCCCAAAGGTGCCTGCGCCCAGGAGGAGACGGCGGCAATGGATGATGCGTTCGGTGAGCAGACCGCCCCCACGGTCCGGTTCGTGGATGACATAGCGGAGTTCGTAACCGCCGCCGTTCCGGGGCAGGGGCGCGATGCCGCGGACGTCGTGGAAGGTACGGATATCGGCGCCTTTGGAGGCCGCCGCCGACAGGTAGTTGTGGTCGAGGGTGTTTTTGGCGCCGGCGTTGCAGCCGATGTCGCACTCGCCGCTGAGCGTGCAGGTTGTGCGCACAGTGTTGGGGCCGTGGATGCTGCCGTAGCTTGGGAGTGGGAGCGCCTGGTTGGTGCGTGGCGCCGCTCCTGGCTCCGTGGAGAAGGTGACGGCGATGGGTGGCCGCGTGATGGAAAGGCCCAGGTTCTTTGCCGTCTTTTCCATGGCCATGGTCTTGGCGGTGTCCTGGTAGGGGTAGGGGACGGGTTGGAGCATGGCTTCGGCGGCGTCATAGTAGGGGTCGAGGTCTGCCCGGGTGAACGGCCAGTTCTCGTAGCCGCCGCCTGGGATGGGGGATTCGTTGACGAACCACTTCTCGTCCTTGCGCAAGAGCACGTTGGCGTAGATGAGGGAGCCCCCGCCGAGTCCGCTGGATACCAGCCCCTCTGTCCCGCGGAAGGTCCACGCATCGAAGAGGCCGTACAGTCCGCGGTCAGGGTCCCAGAAGTTCTTGCCCATCTCCGACGGCGTGCGGGCGAAACTTCCGGGCGGGTACGGTTTGCCGCGCTCCATGAGTACCACGGACTGTCCGGCTTCGGCGAGCCGCAGGGCCGCTACCGAGCCGCCGAAGCCCGATCCGACAACCACTGCGTCCACTTTCTCGATGCGTTCCAGGCTGTGGCGTCGGGGAGCATCAGCGGGTTCAGGACCCGCATCCCCACTGTTCCCGGCCCCCAGAGGACCCATGGCCGTTCCTCTCAGAGGAGAGCTGACTACATGGCAGCGGCAGAGGGTGCCGGGCGTGGCCGGGCGTTGCCTCCGCGGACTATGGGCCTTATGTTCCCACCGGGCACGGGATCTGTAAATGAGGTGGAGTAATGCTGATGCAGCCCAGGGGTCAAAGGATCCGCGAGTAGACCATGTCGAAGTCGTGCTCCAATGGCCCTCCCGGGTAGGTTCCGCGCTCCAGGCGGGCGGTGATGGTGTTGCCGTCTTCGCTGAAGCGGCCAACGAAGCGCTGCGGCCAGTCCGGTCCGTCCCTGTAAAGCGTCCAGATACCGTCCCGAAGGGTCATGTCGTAGATGCGGGCAACACCGCGCGAGTCGAAGTAGTGCTGTTGGAAGGCCCGGTCCGACCCCGTCGCGCCGATGACGCTGACTGCGTTGGGATACTCGGGCCTTTCCACGGTGGAACGCTGTATGAGGAAGCCGCCACCTTCCAGCCATTCAAAAGTGGTCCGTCCCTGTGTTTCGGCACTGGGGATGGTGGTCTTCCACGCGCCCACAAGGACGTTAAGTTGCTCCAGAGTGGGTTCTGGCTCCCGTGCCATGGCTGCCTTCTTTCGCGGGTACGAGCTTCGTTGGCGGTTGCTGACTTTTCGCGGGTCTGAGGGGTCCAGCGTAGAACCCGACGGTTCCGCCGCATAGGGTCAAAGGATGACGTTGGAAAAAGAAGCAAAGGTTGCCATTGTCACAGGCGCAGGAAGGCGCCGTTCCATCGGGGCAGCCTTGGCCGTCGGCCTGGCAGCCGATGGTTGGTCCCTTGTCCTGAACTACTGGAAGCCTTACGACGACCGGCTTGGCCTCGAATCGTCACCTGACGATGCTGCTGCCATAGCCGCCGAGTGCCGCGCGGAGGGTTCCGCCGTCGAACTCGTATCCGGGGACCTCAGTGACCCTGACGTACCGGCGGCGCTTGTTGCTGCCGGACAGAAACTGGGCCCCGTGACCGGTTTGGTGATGTCGCACTGCGAATCGGTAGACAGCGGCATCCTCACTACTTCCGTGGAAAGCTGGGACCGCCATTTTGCCGTGAACGCCCGGGCCACTTGGCTGCTCATCAAAGCGTTTGCAGATGAGCTGCCCACCGTCGCTCCCGGAGAAGTGGGCGGCAGGATCGTTGCGCTGACCAGCGACCACACCGTGCACAACCTGCCATACGGCGCGAGCAAAGGCGCCCTGGACCGGATCGTCACGGCGGCCGCCGTCGAACTCGGTGACAAAGGCGTGCGGGCCAACGTGATTAACCCCGGCCCGATCGATACCGGCTGGATGGACGACGACGTACGCGGCTGGACAACCAGGGCAACCCCTCCGGGACGCCTGGGTACACCCACGGACACCGCCAACCTGGTGCGGTTCCTGTTCTCGGGCGCGGGTTCCTGGATGAACGGACAGGTCCTGCACAGCAATGGCGGATTCAACGTCTCCTGAGTCCGGCGTGGTCTGGTGGCCCCGGGCGCCCCGATGGCAGGATGGGCGCATGACCCACGTTACTTGTGACCTCACTGTCTCCCTCGATGGCTTTGTTGCAGGCCCCCACCAGAGCATGGAACAACCGCTAGGCGAAGGAGGAGAGAAGCTCCACCGTTGGCAGTTCAAGGAACGCGATACCAACGCAGCCGAAGTCGCCGGGATCCTCGAAGCCGGTGCCTACATCATGGGCCGCAACATGTTCGCCGGACCGGGCGAGCAGGTGTGGCCGGAGGAATGGCGCGGCTGGTGGGGCGAAGAACCGCCGTACCACGCGCCTGTGTTCGTTCTTAGCTCGCACCCGCACGAGCCCATGGTGATGGAGGGTGGCACCACGTTCCACTTCGTCAACGACGACATCGGCTCAGTGCTCGCGCGGGCCAAGGAAGCTGCGGGCGGGAAGAACGTTGCCATTGCCGGTGGAGCCTCGACTGCCCGGCAATTCCTGGCCGCGGGGCTCATTGACGAGTTACGGCTTCACGTCGCGCCGATCGTCCTCGGCGCAGGTGAGCGCTTGCTGGACGGCATAGGAGAGCTGAACCTTGAGCCCATTGAAGTCCGGGGCACCAGCGTGGTTTCGCATCTGCGGTACAAGGTGGGCTGAACCCGTACCTTCCTGGCTCAGCCCCGGGCCAGGCCGCTGATGATCAGCGTAACGCCGGCGATGGCTGCCACAACAGCCCAGTACTGCATGGGGAGGAAGAAGAGGCTGTGCCGGTTGAAGTATCCGCGCCGGGCGGACTCGGCCTCGTATTTCAGTTGCTCATCCGCCATGGCACGTGCCTCCTCGACGGATTCAGGAGCGGGCAGGCCCGGGTGCTGGTACGCGCCAACCTCTACCATTCTGGACAGTTCCTGGGCCCTGGCGTTGACCGCTGCCTCGTAACCCGCTTTGGGCATGGAGTGGTTGAACCACTTTCCGAGATACCAGATCCCGGCCGCGCCGCCCAGGAGACCCACGCCTACGGCTATGGGATTGCCATGCGACAAACCGCCGGCCACGCCACCGCAAACACCGAACACGACGAGGACCAATATTCCCCAACCACGCCAAATAATCATTTCATTAGACTAATTCATCCCGGACCGGAATGTCTGCCAGTAGCTGTACACTCAGGTATCGAACATATATTCGAATAAAGGTGTGTTGTGGGCGTGATAGTCGGCCCCCGCGTGATAGATGCGGGTTTGTCCCTGGTGTCGGTGCTGTTGGCTCCTGTGTCCGTGGCCGCGGGGTATCCCTCGCCGGCGCAGGACTACTTCGACGGCCGCATCGACCTCAATGAGCACCTGATCAAAGACGTCACCAGCACATTTGTGGTGCGGGTGACCGGCCAGTCCATGGAAGCCGCTGGTATCAGCGACGGCGACGAGTTGATCGTCAACCGGGCGCTGGAACCCAAGGACGGGTCGGTCGTTGTGGCTGTCCTGGATGGCGAGCTGACAATCAAGCGGTTGCGCATAACCCCGGCTGGCGTCGTGCTGCAGGCGGACAATCCTGCCTTCCCCGATATCAGGGTGGCGGCCTTGTCGGAGCTGACAATCTGGGGCGTTGCGACTACGTGCCTGCATCACGTCTGAATGACGGCGGGGCTGTGGAGTTGCGGACCACCAGTTCCGGTGTGAGCCGTTCGTCTGCGATGGGGCCCTCCGGGTTTTCGAGCCGATCCAGCGCTATCGCCCCGGCTCTTCGCCCCAAGGTTACGGCATGGAGGTCCACCGTTGTGAGATCGATGCCGTGCAGCCGGGCGATCCGCGAATTGTCGTAGCCCACCAGCGACACGTCCTGCGGGATGGACAAGCCCAGGGAATAGGCCGCTTCGCGGGCGCCCAGGGCCAGTTGATCGTTGTGCGTGAAAATCGCCGTCGGGCGTTCGGGTTGGTTGAGCAGGAGGGTGGTGGCGCGTTGCCCGGCTTCCTGCGTGAAGTCCTCGGCTGCGAGGGTTTGGGGCTTCAGCCCGGCGTCGCGCATGGTTTTTTGGTAACTCCGCCTGCGGGCGGTGTGTCCGTCGTATACGGGACCCGCCAAGTGGGCAATGCGCCGGTGCCCGAGGGCGAGGAGGTGTTCGGTGGCGGCCTTGGCGCCCAAAACGTCATCCGAATACACGCTGTCCACGCCCGGCACTGGCCGCGTCACGCTGACCAGCGGCACGATCTGCGCCAGTTCCTGCACGCGCTCGTCCGGATCCAGGAGCGTGGCAGCAATGATGATCCCGGCCCGTGCTTCAATGAGCGACTCCAGCGCGCCCCGGTCAACACCATCAACGGACCGGGATACGCTCAGGATGAGCCGGTTGCCGTCCTGCGGAAGGGCCATGCGGACGCCGCTGAGAATGTCGGCGTAGACCTCGTTGCGGATATCCATCAGGTAAAGCCCGACGGCGGAGCGGTGCTTGCGTGCCAGGTCGGCGGCTACGGCGTTGGGTCGGTATCCGAGACGCTTGGCGGCTTCGAAGATGGCTTCCTTGGTTTCGGCGCTGACTCCGGGGGCGCCCCGGAAGGCGAAGGACACCAGTGTCCGGGAGACGCCCACTTCCCGGGCGACATCACTTTGTGTAGCTGGGCGGAGCGGGCGGTCGGGGGCCATGCGCTCCATCCTCCCATGTCACGGAAAGGGTTAAATCGCATGTTTGTTAGTTTGACCTTACATTTAAGCCTTTCGCGCGTTAGTCTGGATTCAGAGCGGATGAGTATGACCCGCAACACACTGACAAAGGAGTCCTGATGTCTGCAACGCAAATGCAGCGGGAAGGCGCCCATGGGGCCGCTCTTCCTCCGCTGACCAATGGCCCGCATCGAAAGCGACTTGGCCTTGTAGCCTTGGTCGCCACCTTCGGCGGACTGTTGTTCGGCTATGACACTGGTGTCATCAACGGAGCCCTCCGGCCCATGACGGCCGACCTTGGCCTGACGCCCCTGACAGAAGGGATCGTGACCAGCTCCCTGCTGTTCGGCGCAGCAGCCGGAGCCGTGGGAGGTGGCCGCCTGTCCGATTCGTGGGGCCGCCGCAAGTCCATCCTCCTGCTCGCGGTGCTGTTCCTGGCCGGAACGATCGCCTGCGTCTTCGCGCCAAACTTTGAAGTGATGGTGCTCGGTCGCGTTGTTCTGGGCCTTGCGGTCGGCGGAGCGTCCACCGTGGTGCCTGTCTTCCTTGCCGAACTGGCACCGTATGAGATCCGGGGCTCGCTGGCCGGTCGGAACGAGCTCATGATTGTCATCGGCCAGCTGGCGGCGTTCGTCGTGAACGCCATCATCGGTAACATCTGGGGAGAGTTCGGGGGAGTGTGGCGCGTCATGCTCGCCGTTGCCGCACTGCCCGCCATCGCCTTGTTCTTCGGCATGCTGCGGATGCCCGAGTCGCCGCGCTGGTTGATTTCGAAGGGGCGTTGGGAAGAGGCGCTGGCAGTCCTCAAGACCATCCGGTCGGTGGAACGCGCCGAGGCCGAAATGGCCGACGTCAAACATCTCGCCGACGAAGAGCGGGCGGCGAAAGCGACGTCGTGGGGTGCGCTCAAGGACAAGTGGATCCTGCGCATCATCCTGGTGGGTATCGGTCTGGGTGTGGCCCAGCAGCTGACCGGCATCAACTCGATCATGTATTACGGTCAGTCGGTACTGGTCGAGGCCGGATTCGATTCCAATGGAGCCCTCCTCGCCAACATCGCTCCCGGCGTGATCGCGGTGGTGGGAGGAGTCATCGCCCTGACGTTGATGCAGCGCGTCAACCGCCGAACAACCCTGCTCCTGGGCTTCAGCCTGACCACGGCATGCCACTTCCTGATCGGCATCGCCTCGGTCCTACTTCCCGTGGGAAACGAGGCCCGTCCCTTCGTGATTCTCTTCCTGGTGGTCGCATTCGTCGGCTCGATGCAGACGTTCCTGAATATCGCCGTCTGGGTCATGCTGTCGGAAATCTTCCCGCTGCACGTGCGTGGTTTCGCCATTGGCTTGTCGGTGTTCTGCCTCTGGATCGCCAATGCGCTGTTGGGTCTGTTCTTCCCCACTCTGGTGGCCGGCGTCGGGATCACCGGAACCTTCTTCCTGTTCGGTGGCGTGGGTATCGCGGCCCTCATCTTCATCTACACCCAGGTCCCCGAGACCCGTGGGCGCACCTTGGAAGCCCTTGAAGAAGACGTCACCACCGGTGCCATCTATCTGGTGCACAAGAAGGACGCCACTGTCCGTTCGTAGCCGGATTTCATGGTGGGAATCCCATAGTGCAACGCATCCCGTCCAGCGGACTTTTCCACAGTCCGGTGGGCGGGATGTTCTGTTGTCGGGGCGCGGCAGTACAGTTGATTTATTCGAACATATCTTCGAATAAATGGCGTGTCCTCCCATATTTCCGAGGCCGCGCATGCTAATGCCGAACCGAGGAGGATCATGTCCAGGCCTGCCCTTATGCACAGAATGCAGGAGATCGCCCATGTGGACATCAACTGCTTCTATGCTTCAGCGGAACGGGCCTTCAATCCCGCGTTGGAGGGCAAACCGTTGATCGTGCTCTCGAATAACGACGGTTGCGCCGTGACAAGGTCGCCGGAGGCCAAGAAGCTTGGCATCGGGTTGGGGGATCCATGGTTCAAGCTGGCTCCACGGGCCAAGGAATGGGGACTGATTGCGCTCTCCAGCAATTACGAGCTGTACGGGGACATCAGTTCACGGGTCATGGAGTTGTTACGGCGCTACTCGGCGTGGCAGGAGGTTTACTCGATCGACGAAGCGTTCTTGGGGGTGAGGGGCCAGCCGGAGGAATTGCTGCAATTGGGGCGAACCATCAAGGATGCTTGCCGCAGGAACGTAGGAGTTCCGGTGTGCGTCGGAATCGCCCGCACCAAAACGCTTGCCAAGCTGGCCAACAAGTGGGCCAAACACAATCCGGCGTTCGCTGGTGTGTGCCGCTGGGATTCGGTTCCGCAAGCCGAGCGCGACGCCCTCATGGCCCGGCTTTCCGTTATGGAGATTTGGGGTGTCGCCACGAGACTCACCAAGCGGTTGAATGCTATGGGTATCTTTTCAATTTTGGACCTGGTCCGGGCGGACCCAGTGGTATTGCGCGACAAATTCTCCGTCGTCATGATGCGCACCGTCCTGGAACTGCAGGGAACGCCGTGCATCCCCATGGAAGAGGAAAGGATCGGCAGGGACCAGCTGATCTTCTCGCGCTCGTTCTCGACGCCGATCACGAACGCAGCCCAACTACGGCAGGTGCTCAGTGTCTACGGGCAGATGGCCAGTGCCAGGCTCGCCAAGCACCACCTCCAAGCGAAACTGCTGACGGCGTTCGCAGCAACGTCCGTGTACAACCCGAACGACAAATCGTTTCCTGCCGTAAACGTCAAACTGCCCATGCCCACCGCTGATCCCGTGCTGCTCACCAAGGCCGCGCACGCACTGATTCCCAAAATCAAGGAGGGCGTCAGGTACGCCAAGGCCGGAATCATGGTCACCGATCTTCGTCCCAGCGGCAATCAGAAACCCCTGGAAATCTTCGAGAACAGGCACGAGGAACGGGGCATCGGAAGCCTGCTGGAGGAAGTCAGCAAACGCTATGGCCGCGGCTCCATCGGTTTGGGGCATGCAGGCATCAAAGGAGGTCCGGACTGGTCAATGAGGCGGGACATGCTCAGTCCCCGGTACACGACAAACTGGGACGAACTGCCCCTGGTGAAAGCGTCGTAGCGTGGCCGGAACCCTATGCCCGCAGCCGGTATCCACGTTTGACCACTGTTTCCACAAGCTTGCCGTCCGGGAGCGCGGACCGCAGCCGGCTGACCGTCATGTCCAGGGCATGAACGGAACCGCGCAGATCCAACAGGTCAGAGAGCGCTTCGCGCGACAAGACCGCCCCGCCCGCGCCAAGCAGCGCCCGCAGCAGCAGCAGGGGAGCAGGGGCCAGCTCCACCACTTCGCCATTGATCCGAAGGCACCGTCCGCGCAGCTCGATGGTGGCATTCTTCGTCTCCAGGCGGCGAACGTGGTTCAAGGACAAGTGCTCGGTCACCAAGCGAATGAGCGCGCCCATGCGGTAACGGTCGGGTATCAGCGGCGTCAGCCCGGCGTCGACCAGGGGCTGGGCAGTCACCGGCCCGACGGCGGCCACCGTCACCGGGCCCTTGAGCGCTTCAATGAGCTGGCGGTAGAGGCCCATCTCATGCGCGGTGCTCCACATGGCGTCCACCGCCGGGGCGCTGGTGAAGGTCAGGACGTCAAGGTTCCCATTGACCACGGCCTCGATCAGGCGCGGCAACTTATCCTCACCATCGGGCTTGACCCAGCGGTACGGAGTTACCGTCAGGACGGTCGCGCCGGACATGCGGAGCCGCTCAAGCTGGCGAACGTCCGTGTACCCGTGCAACTGCACAGCCACGGTCTTGCCGCGCACACCCTCCACCAGGAGCATGTCCACCAGGGTGGCAGTGGTTTCGTCGCTGCTGATTCCGACGTCGGCCAGCCCGGCCGCGCGTACTGCACCGCGGGCCTTCGGTCCCCTGACGAACATGCGGCAGGCAGACAAGGTCTCCAGGAGCTGCTCGCCGATGCCAAAGGAATCGGCGGCCTCGCACCACCGCCGCATGCCGTACGCGGTGGTGGCTATGCAGATGTCCGGTTTCGCCTCAATGATGGTCCGGGTGTCCTCAACCAGGACCATGTCCTCCTGGACGGGGGCGATCTTCAGGGCAGGAGCGTGCAGAACGCTCGCACCGCGCCGTTCCAGTGCCTCGATGAGGTCACGGGAACGGCGGTGCGAGGTGACGCCGATCCGGAATCCGTCCAAGGGCGCGTCTGGCGCCTCGGAAGCCTCCGGAGTGGCGTTGGGGTCCGCGATTTCGATGGCACGTGCAACAGTCATGTGTTCTTACCTTCAGGCTTCAAGGAGCGAAGCCGCAAGTCGGCTCAGTTCAGCGGATGCTTCGGCGTGATTCCGGTTGGCCTCGGCAACCCGGACCACCTCACCGATGACCAGCACGGCAGGGTTGCTGCAGCCTGTCGCTGCCGTTTCGATACTACCGAGGTCGGCAATAGTGGTGCGCTGTCCCGGCCGGTAACCACGTTCCACCACAGCCATGGGCATCTGGGGATTCATCCCTGCCCGCCGCAGCCCGGCAGCCAGCTGGGGGAGAGTGCCAATGCCCATGAGGACAATGATCGTCCCGCCGAGCCCGGCAAGGTGGGTGTGCTCCTTCTCCGTCAGGGGTGCGTGCCCGGACACCACCGTGAACATGTGGCTCACTTCGCGGTGCGTCACCGGAATACCCGCCGCAGCAGGCACGGAGATGGCGCTTGTGACACCGGAAATCACCCGGACCGGAACACCGGCCGCAACACAAGCGGCTACCTCTTCCCCGCCACGGCCGAAGACGTAGGGGTCACCGCCCTTGAGCCTGACCACGTTCTTTCCCAGCAGCGCAGCTTCCACCATGAGTTTCTCAATGTCGCGTTGCGTCACCTTGTGCAGGCCGGGCTGCTTTCCAACATCCACAAGGTCTGCGGAGGTCAGGCCGGCCAGTTCCTGATAGGGAGCCAAACGGTCGTAGAAAACAACGTCGGCGTCCCGCAAAGCATCGACAGCGCCCACGGTAAGCAACTCAAGGCTTCCGGGGCCACCGCCCACAAGTGTCACGTGCCCATCGGCGCCCGGGGACGGCTCGAACGCCACGGGGATGCCGGCCTCACGGCACCGGTCTACCAGCGCACCCCAGCCTTCGTCGCCGTCGTCCACTACCGCCACCAGGAACGGGCGCTCGGGAAGCTGGCCGTCGGCCGGTACGCCGTCGGGCGTGCTCAGCCGGTAGACATTCGCACCGGCGCTCCGATAACGGCGCACAGCCTGCCGGGCGGTCCTGTCAGATCCTGTGACCAGGACATCACGGTCGGTCAGATCAATGGTGAGCTGCATGGGGACCCCTTGTTATTCGCTGCGGACCGGGATGGTGGAGGCGATCAGCACGCCGCCCTTTTCTTCGTTCGTGGCAGGGCGGATCTGGCCGCGCTCCGGAACGAAGGAGATGGACTCGTCCTTTTGGTTGGGCGCGTTCACGAAGGAACGGAAACGGCGGAGGCGCTCCGGATCCTTCAGGGTCTCCGCCCACTCGTCCTCGTAGGTGTCGATGTGCTTGGCCATGGCGGCTTCAAGTTCAGCGGCAATGCCCAGGGAGTCGTGGACCACGACGTCCTCGACGTGCTTGATGTCGCCGTCGAGTTCTTCCTGCCAGCGGGCAGTGCGCTGCAGGCGGTCGGCCGTTCGGATGTAGTACATCAGGTAACGGTCGATGTACTTGAGCAGCGTTTCGTCGTCCAGGTCCTTGGCCAGCAGTTTGGCGTGCGCCGGAGTGGCACCGCCGTTGCCGCCCACGTAAAGGTTCCAGCCATCTGCAGTGGCGATCACTCCGACATCCTTGCCCCGGGCTTCGGCGCACTCGCGGGCGCAACCGGAAACACCCATCTTGAGCTTGTGCGGGCTGCGCAGGCCGCGGTAGCGCAGTTCCAAGGCGATGGCCATGGCCACGGAATCCTGGACGCCGAACCGGCACCACGTGGATCCAACACAGGACTTCACCGTGCGCAGGCTCTTGCCGTAGGCCTGGCCGGACTCGAAGCCGGCGTCCACCAGTTCCTTCCAGATGTCCGGCAGCTGTTCGAGCCGTGCACCGAACATGTCGATCCGCTGCCCACCGGTGATCTTGGTGTAGAGGTTGTATTTCTCGGCAACCGCCGCGATGACCCCGAGCCCCTTCGGGGTGATCTCGCCGCCGGCAATGCGGGGAACCACCGAGTAGGTGCCATCCTTCTGCATGTTTGCCAGGGCACGGTCGTTGGTGTCCTGCAGCGAACCACGCCCGGCGTCCAGGACGTAGGCGGAGTGCTGGCTGGCCAGGATGGACGCGATGGTTGGCTTGCAGATGTCGCACCCGGCACCGGTCCCGTATTTGGCCATGATGTCTTCGAAAGAGGTGAGTTCCAGGACCCGGATGGCGTCGAAGAGTTCTTGTCGGGAAAGGCTGATGTGCTCGCAGAGGGCTTTGGAGACCTCAATGCCCGACTTGGTGAGTTCGCCCTCCAGGAGCTTCTTCAGCATGGGAACGCACGAACCGCACTGGGTGCCGGCACGGGTGCAGCCCTTGAGTTCGCTGAGTTCCTGCACCGGGGCATTGCCTTCACAGGCGCCACAGCCGTTGATGGTGTCGCGGATGGTTCCGGCGGCCACGTTGTTGCACGAGCACAGGATCGCGTCATCGGGAAGTTCAGTCTCAGGAGCCTCACCGCCGCCGGCAGCGCTCAGGTACGCCCCCGGTTCGGCGGACAGTTCGCGGCCCAGGAGGGGGCGCAGGCTCATGTAGGGCGAAGCATCGCCCACGAAGATGCCGCCCAGGAGAGTCTTTGCATCATCCGTGGTGACGATCTTTTGGTAAACGCCGCGGGCGGGGTCGGCGTACACGATTTCGAGGGAGTGCTCGGTCCTGGCGAAGGCGTCACCGAAGCTGGCAACGTCCACGCCGGACAACTTGAGCTTGGTGGCAGTGTCAAAACCGGGGAACGTCGCTTCGCCACCGTGCAAGCGGTCAGCAACGATCTCGGCCATGGTGTTTGCCGGAGCTACGAGTCCCAGGCACATGCCCTCGAAGTTGGCCACCTCGCCGATGGCCCAGATGCCTTCCACCTCAGTGGCGCAAAAATCGTTGATGACCACGCCTCCCCGCTGGCCCAGGCTGAAGAGCTGTTCTTCGCCCTCGGCTGCGCGGAACAGCTCGTCACGGGGCCTGACGCCGATGGCCACGATCACGAGGTCGGCGTCGATGGTGCGCCCATCAGCCATCAGGACACCGGTGACCTGGCCGTCGTCGTCGGCTATTACTTCGGACGGGAAGACCCCGCCGTGCACTTCGAAACCCTTGGCCGCAATCAAGCGGCCCAACGCCTGGCCCGCGCCTTCGTCCAATTGGGTGTTCATCAGCCACGGGGAGCCGTTGATGACAACCGGTGTTGCGCCGAGTTGCTCCGTGCCGGCAGCAGATTCGAGACCCAGGAGGCCACCGCCGATGGTTACCGCGTTGACCTTCCGGCCGAGCTTCGTGGTCAACTCCGCGATGGCCTTGTTGATGGACCAGACGTCCTCGAGCGTGCGGTACACGTGGGTGTGTTCGGAGCCGGGAATGGGGAGCCGGGCGGCATCGGAACCGGTTGCCACGACTACATGGTCGTATCTATAAACGTTGCCCGACGCGGTCACCACGTTCCGGGCAACGGGATCAATCCTGACCGCGCGCTCGCCGGTCTTCAATTCCACAGCCTTGTGCTCCCACATGGACGCATCGCCCAAGGTGAGGTCGACGTCCGTTTCCGTGAGGGCCTTGCTCAATGCCACGCGGTCGTAGGGGAGGTGGGCCTCCTCGGTCAGTACCGTGAGCTGCCAGCCTTCAAGACCGCGATTGACCATGGCGTCGGTGAAACGGTGGGCAGCAGGTCCGCCGCCGATAACGACGACGCGGCGTGGAGTCACTGTGCTTGAAGTGTGTCCGGTCACTGGTGGGCCTTTCGCAGATGTTGCAGACGGATCTCCGCAACTTGTGTTCCCAGCCTAGGGACGGGCAGTTTCGCTTCAGTTTCCCCTTTGTTTCGTGGTCTTAACTTCTGCATCACGAACGCGTTTCTGCACGTGTGAGGTGTCTTTTACCCGCTGGACACAAACGAGCACCCCGGTTGAAACACCCCGGTCCTAGCGTGGAGGAGTGGCCGCAAGCGTGGCCCGGTCCGGGGAGTGATGAGGGAATGTGCCTGCCCCCGGACACAGTGAGAGGGGCTGAAATGACCGTAATTCTGGACCGTGCCGAGACTCTTGACAGTGCCGGAGACCTGACCGAAACCGCCGCCTGGCACCGTGTTTGCCCCCTGGACGAGCTTGAGCCCGCCTGGGGAGAAGCGGCATTGATCGAAGGCCGGCAGGTGGCACTGTTCCGCACCGGGCCTTCGGAAGTTTTCGCCGTAGCCCAGCAGGATCCGGCGACACTGGCCAACGTCATGGCGCGCGGCATCATCGGCTCCCGCGGAAGCCGGCCCACCATAGCCTCGCCGCTGCACAAAGAGGTCTACGACCTTGAAACGGGTGAGTGCTTCACCAATCCCGGGCTCCGTCTTGACGCCTTCGCCACGCGCCTGGTGGACGGCTTTGTTGAGGTCGAGCTCTAGGAAGTCACTGTCCCAGTGCTTCGCGGACATCCCTGAGGACATCGTCCAGGGAGGTCCGCGCGGCTTGGCGCGCTTCCGGGAGTTCGGCCGCGGATTCCACGGGGCGGATCACTTCCAGGTAGCACTTGAGTTTGGGTTCGGTGCCGCTGGGCCGGATGATGACGCGGCTCTGGTCCCGCGTGATGTACAGCAGCCCGTCCGTGGGAGGAAGGTTGTCGCTGCCTTCGGCCAAGTCAACGGAAACTTCCACCGAGGACCCTCCGAACGCTTCCGGTGGGTTGACCCGGAGCCGGTTCATCATGGCATCGAGAAGACCCAGATCAGCAACCCGGATGCTCAACTGGTCGCTGGCGTGCAGGCCGTGGACCAGATACAAGTCGTCCAGGGTGTCGAAGATTGTCCTGCCCTCGGCCTTGGCGGCCGCCGCCAGTTCGGCGATCAGCACGCCCGCTGAGATACCGTCCTTGTCGCGTACCAGGTCCGGTGCCACACAGTAGCCCAGGGCTTCTTCGTACCCGTAGGTGAGGCCCGGCACGCGGGAAATCCACTTGAAACCCGTGAGTGTTTCCTCGTGGGCGTAGCCTGCGGCAGCTGCAATCCTCGAGAGCAGCCGTGACGAAACGATCGAGTTGGCGAAGACGCCGGCATGTGGTTCGTCCCCGGTGGCAGCGGCCAACCGGGCCACGATGTGGGCTCCCAGCAAGGCGCCAACTTCGTCACCACGCAGCATGCGCCAAGCACCGCTCGTGGGGTCCAACGCGGCAACGGCAGCGCGGTCGGCGTCGGGATCATTGGCCAGCACGATGTCTGCGCCGGCAGCAGCCGCCGCAGCGAGCGCCAGGTCCAACGCCCCGGGTTCTTCCGGATTCGGGAAAGCGACGGTGGGGAAGTCGGGGTCGGGTTCGGCCTGCTCGGCCACAAGGGTAACGTCGCTGAACCCTGCGGCGTTCAGGACGGAGACGGCCGTCCCGCCACCCACGCCGTGCATCGGAGTCAGGACAATTTTCAGGTCCCGGGCCGGGAAGTGTTCACGGTCAACCAGCCCGGCCATGGCGGCTTCGTAGTCCGAGGCGATGGACGTCGGCAGTACCGACCAGCCGGAATCGGCCAACTCAATGGAGTCCAGCGCGCCGACGGCGTCGATCTTCGCCGCGATCCTGGCATCGTAGGGTGCAACGATCTGGGCACCGCGGCCGCTTCCGGACACAGCATGACGGCCCAAGTAGACCTTGTAGCCGTTGTCTTGCGGTGGGTTGTGGCTGGCAGTGACCATCACGCCGCCGTCGCAGTCGAGGTTTCTGACCGCGTAGGCGAGCAACGGCGTCGGAAGCGCCGCTGGCATGAGGAACGTCTCGATACCGGCGGCTGTGAAGATGGCCGCCGTTTCTTCGGCGAAGATGTCCGAGTTGTGGCGTGCGTCAAAGCCGACGACGGCGCGTGGCCGGGTTCCCGGGGCTGCCGCGGCGACCGTTTCGGTGAGGAAGGCCGCCAGGCCTGCCGCTGCCCGGCGGACGACCACCCGGTTCATTCGGTTCGGGCCGGGACCGAGGGCTGCGCGCAGGCCTGCCGTGCCGAACTGGAGGGTGCCGTTGAAGCTGTCGCCAAGTTCCTGGACAGCTCCCGCATCGCCTGCACTGGCGAGGTCGGCGAGCTCCAGGAGCGCCGCCGTCGTGGTCGGGTCCGGGTCGTGGGAAGCCCATTGGCGGGCGTCGGTGATCAGCTGTTCTAATGCGGCATCGCTGGATGTCATAGGGTCAAAACTATCCTCATTGCGCACAGCAAGAGCAACGCGGGGTCAGATATGGCCCATAAATCGGGTCGTAATGGGCCATATCTGACCCCGCGTTGCTTTAGAGGGGGCGGGAATGCACCGAGATGGTGGAATCGCCGTCCAAGCTGAACACTGATGATCCCGTGGCATCCCAGTCCGGGAAGAACGTGTCCGAAATGACGGCCACACCATCCTGGGCGAACACTTCCACGGACGATGAATCGAGGAGGATCGTGAGCCGGACTTTGCCGTCGCTGCCGACAGAAGGCAGCGTGATTTGGTGGTACGGACTGAATTTCTCGGAGAAATTGGTGGTTCCCGCGTGCGAACGGTCGACCTTCACGGTCCGCGTTTCCTTGGTGTAGGAGATGCGCAGGCCGGATTTGGCGTCGGAGGACTGGCGCAGGATGAGTCCGGCCTCGCGGGACGACGTCAGGTCCAGATCCAGTTCGATCAACTGGCTGCGAGCTGTGAAATCCGCTCCCAGGTCCTGGATTGAGGAGGTGACGGTGAGGTTTTTCTTGCTGACCTCACCGCTGCGGCGTTCAAGGGCTTCCCGCGCCGCGGTGGCGATGGCCGATCGCAGCTCGTAACGGCGCTCGCCCCGGACCAACGTGAGTTCCCTGGGAATTGCCATGGAACCCCGCCATGGAGTCGTGGGAACGTTCTGGGCGTAGTCCCAGTTTCCCATCCAGCCCAGCAGCACGGGCTTTTCGCCCGGGGCGCCGGAAATGGAGTTTGCTGCGTAGTAGTCCGCGCCGTGGTCCAGCCATTGGGAGTCGCTGAGGGGAGCGCCCGGGGAGGCCGCGTTCTCTGCCGTGAAGCGGGTTCCATCAAACTCGCCCACGAAGTACTGCATGCCCGAACCGCCCGCGATTCCGCCGGGGTTGATGCTCAGCAGCATGACCCATTTCTTCGCAGTCGAGCCGTCCACATTCATCTGCACAAGTTCCGGGACCTCCCAGAGGCCGCCCTGTGCGCCGGCACCGGAGAAGTCGCTGAGGTAGTCCCAGTGGAGCAGGTCGGTGGATTTGAAGAGCTTGACCACCTGGGCGTCTGCTACCACTGTGGTCATCACCCAATACTGGCCCGGCTCGTACCAGAAGACCTTGGGGTCGCGGAAGTTGTTGTTGGTGGGTGCGAGGTTGAGTACGGGATTGCCGCGGTACTTCTGCCAGGTGGTGCCGCCGTCCAGGCTGTAGGCGACGGACTGGGCCTGGGCGCCCTGGGGGAGCGCACCGTTTTTGCCGTAGGCGCTGGTGTAGAGCGCGACCATGGGAGGGTTCTCCGCCGAACCGAGGCCCGAGGCGTTGTTGGTGTCCATCACCATGCAGCCGGAGAAGATCTCTTCCTCACCGCTGGCCTCCATGGCTACGGGCTGCTGCTCCCAGTGCACCAGGTCGGTGCTGGTGGAGTGGCCCCAGGACATGTTGCCCCACGAGTTCGCACGCGGGTTGTACTGGTAGAACGCGTGGTACGTGCCGTTGTGGTGGATCAGACCGTTGGGATCGTTGAGCCAGTTCTTTTCAGCGGTCAAGTGCGCCACGGGACGCCACGGATCCGAAGCGGTCGGCGTCCGACCCGCTGGCGTGGGGGCCGGCGTCGGGCTGGCTGTGCAGGAGGCGGCAGCGAAAGAGACCACGACGGCGGCACTTGCGGCCAGCATCCGGCGGCGGGACAGGTGGGGGTTGGGGTAAGCCATGGGGAGAAATCCTGAAGGGTTTGGGGGTGGCGGGGGTGACGGCTCTTCTGAAGCCGGCACCCCCGCCGTGGCCTGACGGCCGGGGTGTGGCGGCCTACTTGTAGAGGCCTTCACCGCCAACGCGGACGTTGGTGGGCAAGTAGCCGAACGGACCGAGGCCGTTCTGGCCGAAGCTGCGGTCAACCTGAGTGACGCCACCCTTGAAGTTCATCTTCACGGTGGGTGACAGGGAGCCGCCGCGGACGCCGTCGACGTTGTCGATGAACGACTGGACGAGGCCGCCGGGCTGAACATAATGCGAGTAGGCCTGGAACTGCCGGCCGTTCTGGCGGGGGTCAGGACCCTCCGGTGCATTGGCCGGCATGTTCAGGTCCGTGGGCGAGCCCAGGGCCAGTCCGCTGTTGTTCACCGGCTGGTAGTCGGAGCGTACGCCGTCGCCTACGAAGCCGTAGACGCCGTCGGGGCCGCGCATGCCATCGGCGTAGGTGAACTGGTGGCTGATGGTGAACAGGTAGTACTTGTTCTTGCCGTTTTCGTTCTGGATGAAGATCTGCGGACGCTCAGTCTGGTCGTTGACGCAGTTCGCTGACAGGATCGGGGGCAGGAAGGTCCACTTGGTGAGGTCCTTGTTGTCCGCTACTGCCAAGCCCACGTTGGCGGTCTGGTACCAGGCGCCGGTGGTGCTGTTGACCTGGTTGACGGTCTCGGCGTGGGGATCGCCGGGCCGGTAGCCCAGGTCTTCCTGCTTGCATTTGTAGGAGCCGCGGGTGCCGCCGGTGTTGCCTTCGAACACCATGAAGGTCTTGCCCGGGTGGGCAGGATCGCTGAAGGTGTAAGGATCACGGAACGCGAAGCCCGGGTTCTGGGCCTTGTTCTGGTAGAGCTTTCCATCGGGCTCCAACAGCTTGGTGTGCTGGAAGCCGTCGAAGGTCACGCCGTCCTTGGTGGCGTGGATGTTGCCCAGAGCCTTTGCGATCACGGCGTCCGGGGCAATCCCGCCACCGCCTGCGTTCCGCTCAGCGACGTCGTAGAACGTGGTGGCCGTGTAGAACACATTGATCTTGTTGCCCTGCATCAGGCGTGTGGAGCCGGACCATTCGGTGTTTCCGATGGACGTGTTCGGCAGGAACAGGTGTCCGCCATAGTTCCACTTGTCCTTGGCGGGATCGGCGTTGGTCTTCCGGAAGAAGTAGCCGATCCTGGCGTTCCAGTGGCGTTGGTCGAAGCCGAAGCCGGCATGCCGGTCGGCAACGAGTGCGAAGATGACATCCCAGCCCTTGTAGCTGATCTGGTTGGCATTCTCGTCAGTCAATGACCAGGTGTCCCATACCCAGACGTCGTCGTTCATGGCAGGGAAGTCCTTGGGGATTTCCGGCATGGTGACGTTGGGGCTCATGGAGTTCTGGCCGGGCGTCACGTTGGTGTTGCTCTGGGCCATGATCTGCTTGGCGTCGGCGCGCGTCCATTTGGACGTGAAGTCCGCGGCCGGGTCAAATGCCTGCTGGGTGTGCAGGCTCGGCAGCGGGAAGCCGGGCGTGGGCGCCGGCATGGAGCTCGACGGCGGATCGGCCGGCAGGTTTGCCTGGGCCGCCGGCGTGACCAGCAGGATGCTGCCCGCCACGCTGGCTGCCGCTGCGACGGCTACTGCCCGTCGCAGACGGCGCCGCGGCCGTTGAGGGGTTGAGTGCGTGTTCATGCTTGCTCTTCTCGCGGAGTGTTGGACTTCGTGGAGTGGGGCGCATGCCCTGTTCCCCGGTTGGGGTCTCTACTTTGGCGTCCGTCGATCCGCCGGTGGCGTCTTCGAGGGACGCCATCGTTTCGAGGTGGCGGTGAGCCCGTCAGGGCGCTCGCCGCACGTGGTTCCGGCACGTCGACTTACCGGAACAGACTCCACGCTAGACACGTGTTAGGCCGCAAATCAAAGGGTGTTTCGTGGGGCTCCCGAGCTACCCGCGGGTAGATGTGCAAGCGCTTGCATTGTCAACGGGCGCGCGTGCCATACGCCGGTATGCGGAATCAAATGTTGCGCAACAAATCTGATTTATTCTGTGAATTCACCGTGCGTTTACCTCTGGGTGGTCTTGTTAGCGCGCACACCAGTGCGAAGCTTAAACAGCAATGCGTGGCCCCCGGAGCCGGTGGCCACGCATTGCTGTTCGAAGTATCAGAGCTTGGCGATGATCTCCGCAAGAAGTTTGGAGATCCGCTTGCCGGCTGCTTGGCCGGCTTCCAGGACCTCCGCGTGGCTCAGTGGGACGGGGCTGATGCCGGCAGCGAGGTTGGTGACCAGGGAGATGCCGAAGACTTCCATGCCCGCGTGGCGGCCGGCAATCGCCTCCAAGGCGGTGGACATGCCGACCAGGTCTGCTCCAATCCGCTTGGCGTATTGCACCTCGGCAGGCGTTTCGTAGTGCGGACCGGTGAACTGTGCGTACACGCCTTCCTGCAGTGAGGAATCAACCTCGCGGGCCAGCGTACGGATGCGCGAGGAGTAGAGGTCGGTGAGATCCACGAACGTGGCGCCCTCCAGCGGCGAGGTTGCAGTGAGGTTGATGTGGTCGCTGATGAGCACCGGAGTCCCCGGGGTCCAGTCCTCGTTGAGGCCGCCGCAGCCGTTGGTCAGCACCAGGGTCTTGCACCCGGCGGCTGCTGCGGTGCGAACGCCGTGCACGACGGAACGGACGCCACGGCCTTCGTAGTAGTGCGTCCTAGCGCCAAGGACTAGCGCGCGCTTGCCCTCCTTGGTCAGGACGGAGCGGATGGTGCCGACGTGGCCCACCACAGCTGGCTTGTGGAAGCCGGGCACCTCCGAGGCGTTCAGCGTGGCTGTCGTTTCGCCGATCAGATCGGCGGCTTCGGCCCACCCGGATCCGAGCACCAGCGCTACGTCGTGGGATTCGACGCCGGTCTCCGCGGCTATGAAGTCCGCGGCGGCCTGTGCGGCTTCGAAAGGGTCTGTGTTCATCAGCTCAGTGTTACTCACTGGTACAAGCTACCTTGCCGGCGGCTGAATCCGGTAGGTACAGAGGTGAGGGTCGGCTGACTGGCAGCTGCGGGGGCAATGAGCGAGAATTGAGGATTGTGACCACCCAAGTTGACTTCAGTGCCCCCCGTATCGCGATCCTGGGAGGTGGTCCCGGCGGATATGAAGCTGCCATGGTAGCCGCCTCGCTCGGCGCCCACGTCACCATCATTGAGCGTGCCGGCCTCGGCGGATCCGCCGTGTTGACCGACGTCGTGCCTTCCAAGACCCTGATCGCCACCGCAGACCTCATGACCCGCGTAGGTGAGGCGGACGAGCTGGGAGTCAAGTTCGACGGCGACGGCACGGCCTCCAAGCCCCGCGCCGACCTCAAACACATCAACGACCGCGTCCTGAACCTGGCTCATGGCCAGTCCAACGACATCCGCGCCGGCCTCGAGCGCCTGGGCGTGGAGATCGTCATTGGCTCCGGCAAACTGCTGGACAACAACACCATCGAGGTCCTGACCCTCGAAGGCACCCGGACCATCGACGCCGACGCCATCCTCCTGGCTGTCGGCGCCCATCCGCGCGAACTTCCCACTGCAAAGCCCGACGGCGAGCGCATCCTCAACTGGGCCCAGATCTACAACCTGGACGAACTGCCCGAGGAACTGATCGTGGTGGGTTCGGGCGTGACCGGCGCCGAGTTCGCCTCCGCTTACAACGGCCTGGGCTCCAAGGTCACCCTGATCTCCAGCCGCGATCAGGTCCTCCCGGGGGAGGACACGGACGCGGCCAAGCTGCTGGAAGGCGTCTTCGAGCGCCGGGGCGTCCGCGTTTTGTCCAAGTCCCGCGCCAAGGCGGTAGAGCGGACGGACGACGGCGTGAAGGTCACCTTGGGTGACGGTTCCGTGGTTACCGGCTCCCACTGCCTGGTATGTGTCGGATCCATCCCGAACACGGCAGGCATCGGACTTGAAGAAGCCGGCGTGACGCTCACGGAGTCCGGGCACATCAAGGTTGACGGTGTTTCCCGCACCACTGCCCCCAACATCTACGCTGCCGGCGACTGCACGGGTGTCTTCGCCCTGGCGTCCGTTGCAGCCATGCAGGGCCGCATCGCGATTGCGCACTTCATGGGCGACGGCGTGAAGCCGCTCAAGCTCAACCAGGTGGCGTCCAACATCTTCACCTCCCCGGAGATCGCCTCCGTGGGCGTTTCCGAGGCCGATCTGGCTTCGGGTAAGTACCAAGGCGATGTCGTGATGCTGTCCTTGCTCAGCAATGCCCGTGCGAAGATGCGCAACACCAAGGATGGCTTCGTCAAGATCATCGCCCGCAAGGGATCCGGCACCGTAATCGGTGGCGTGGTGGTGGGCCCGAACGCTTCGGAGCTCATCTTCCCGATCTCCGTTGCAGTGACCCAGAAGCTCCACGTTGATGACGTGGCCAGCGCCTTCACCGTGTACCCGTCGCTGACGGGATCCATCTCGGAAGCCGCTCGCCGGCTGCACGTGCACATGTAGCTTCCAGCCCTCAGCAGCACGAGCGCCCGTTTCGGGGCTCCGCTGCGCACAATGCCGTGCGAGCGGCACACTGCGCAGCGGACCAACGAAACGGGCGTTTCTGCTTCCTAGGCTTGCAGTGCGGAGAGCGCCTCGGCCAGGGGCATATGCAGCGCGGGGCCATGCCCGGGGAGGATCACGTTGGCTGGCAGGCTCTCCATGTGCAGGGCCGATGACAGCGCAGCTGCGGGATCGTGGTGGTACATCGTGTGCAGCATCTGTGGCCCGTGCTTGCTGCTGATCGGATGCCCGCTGACGAAGGAGTCACCCACGGCGATCGCTCCAGAGTCCGGCAGCAGGATCGCTACGTTGCCAGGGGTGTGCCCGGGCAGAAGGATGGCTTCGGGTTTGCCCGGCAGGCTTTGGAGCTTCTCCACTGTCCAGGCCTGCGCCTGCGTGGCTGGTTCCGCCTGCAGGGCCTTGGCTTTGATGACGTGGAGCATCCAACGGAACACCTTCGGTCGCCAAACCCGGGCCAGGACCTGGCCGGGCGTGACCTGGTGCTTTTCCTTGCCTTGGACGTGGGCGAGCTCCTCGGGGGAGCACAGGATAGGCGTGCCGAAGGTCCGTGAGAAGTAGGCAGCGGATCCTGTGTGGTCCACGTGGCCGTGCGTGATGAGCATGGCCTTGGCATCCGCAGGTTCCAGTCCGAGACCACGGATGGAGTCCAGCACCAGGTCCCGGTCAGCGGGATAACCGCCGTCGATCAGGATAAAGCCAGTGGAGTCGCGGACGATGAGCCAGTTGGACGCTGGCCCCTCAACGAAGAAGACACCGGGTGCAGGTTCGGAGATGTTCACCCGAGCAGTTTAGTTGCCCGCTTCGATGGCCCGCTGCAGATCGTGCCGTGCGCACGGCACGCGGCGCAGCGGGCCCACGAAATGGCGAACAACGACCTGCGAGTCAGGCGGCGGCCGCTTGGAAGTGTTTTTCGATGATCCCCTTGATGTCCTCATGGCACCCTCCGCAACCTGTTCCGGCGCGGGTGGCCTTGGAGACCTCGCCCACGGTGCTGCAGCCTTCCATTACCGAACCCTCGATGCTGGCCGCATTCACACCAGCGCAGCGGCACACGGTCCGCTGGGGATCGTTGCTGGAGGCGTTGGTGTCGAGTTGGTCGGGTCCGTCCAGCCGGAGCAGCAAGGAGCGGTCCGCCGGCAGCTCCGAGGAGCGCTCGAAAAGCAACACCAGTTCTGCGGCGGTGCGGGGCATTCCTACTGCCACCAGGCCCTCCAGCACTCCGCCACGGGTGGTCATCTTGACGTACCTGCCGTGCTCGGGATCGGCCCACTGGGAGATCTGGCGGCGTGCACGTCCAGCGGTGGCACCGGCTTCCAGGGCTTCTTCATCCCAGGGATCGGCCTGGTTGTCGCCTGCCATGGCCAGGTTGATACCGCGGGCCTTGAGGACTACCACACCGGGCTTTTCCGTGGGCACCGGTTCCAGGGAGTCCGCAGCGGTCTGGCCATCGCGGGCCAGGACCACCAAGTACTCTGCCAGCCATTCCGCCTGCCGCCAGCCCGGACCCACCAGGCCTGAAGGACCGCTCGCAGTCCGGCACTCCTTGCAGGACGGATCGGCGCAATGGACTTCTGCGCAGTCACCGATCGCGAACATGTGCGGCTCGTGGTAGGTCCGGAGATGGTGGTCTACGAGGATGCCGGTGCCGGTAGGAAGGCCGCAGCCCTCGGCCAGTTCGATACGGGGGCGGACGCCACAGGACAACACCAGCAGATCGCCGTCGATCGCTGAACCGTCATCCAGCAGCAGGGCCGAGAATGACCCACCGGGGCCCGCAGTCTCCACCCCTGTGGAGCGGGCGTTTCCGGCCATCCGGACACCGCTGGCCCGCAGGCTGTTGGTGAGGACAGAGCCGCTGCCCCGGTCAATGCTCCGGCCCAGCGGGAAAGGACCGTTGTGGACCACGGTCGCCTTGGCGCCCTCCTCCGAGGCGGCCAGGGCGGTCTCCAGGCCCAGAACGCCGCCGCCCAGGACTACCACGCGCTTGCCGCCGGCCACGGCGGCACGGAGCACGGCCGCATCCTTGAGATCGCGCAGAGCAGTAACGCCGGGTGGAAGTACAGGGCCGGAAGGATCGGGGTTGAGCCCGGTGAGGTTGGGAATCACGGGACGGGATCCGGTGGAGAACACCAAACGGTCATAGGGCTCAGTGGTGCCGTCGGAGAGGACTATCTGCTGGCGGGCGCGGTCGATCCTTTTGACCTTGACACCCAACCGCACGTCCACGCCGTCGGCTTCCAAATCGGACGCATCAGCCATTGCCAAAGCCTCCGCTGTGGTGCGGCCGACACCCAGCTCGGCAACCATCACACGGTTGTACGCAGCTTCGGCTTCCTGGCCGACCACCAGCAGTTGCACAAGCCCGGTACGGACGGCGGGGAGCAGCTCGTCCACCAGCCTGGCAGCTACAGGCCCGAATCCAACAACAACAATGCGCTCGCTCATGAGGCCTCCTTGACATGCACAGGCAGTCGCGTCCCGGCAGGAATTGTGTACGAGGCATGCTCTTGGGTAGAGACTGCCCGCCGGACCCACACCCTGCTGGTCTTGAACTCCGGCATACCGGAGATGGGATCTGTGGCCGCCTCCGTGAGGCGGTTGGCGTTTTCCTGGCCGGGGAAGTGGAACGGCAGGAAGACAGTGTCCGGGCGGACCGTGGTGCTGAGCTCCGCCCGGCAGAGCACTTCGCCTCGTTCGTTCGTCACGGTGGCGTAGTCGCCGTCGGAAATTCCGCGTGCCGCCGCGGTTCCGGGGTGGATGAGCAGCCGGGCTTGCGGCTGCGCCGCCAGGAGCTCGCTGACACGCCGGGTCTGGGCGCCAGACTGGTAGTGCTCCAGGAGCCTGCCGGTGGCCAAGGCCAACGAATCGTCCGCAAAGGAACGCACAGCCCGTTTGGACGGCGTCACCGGAACCATGACTGCCCGACCATCAGCATGGGCAAAGCCGTCAGCAAAGAGCCTCGGCGTCCCCGTACTGCCCACAGGGTAGGGCCAATAGGCTGCTTCGCCGCGGTCCAGCATGGCGTAGTCGATGCCGGAGTAATCCGCTAAACCACCGGCCGAGGCCAAACGCAGCTCTTCGAAAACTGTCTCGGGGTCATCGCTGAAGGTCGAAGGAGCCTCAAGCATCTCTGCAAGCCGGGCCATGAGCCACAGTTCGCTGCGGACACCGGGGGGAGGCGTCAGCGCGCGCCGGCGGCGGATCACCCTGCCCTCCAGGTTGGTCAGCGTGCCCTCTTCCTCGGCCCACTGCGTGACCGGCAAAACCAGGTCAGCCTCGGCGGCGGTCTCGGACATGAAGAAATCGCACACCACCAGGAAATCCAGGCTGCGGAGGCCCTGGGTTACGGCGTTGGTGTCGGGTGCGGAAACCACCACGTTGGCGCCGTGCACGAAAAGGCAACGGACGCCGTCGGGCTGTCCCAGTGACCTGAGAAGTTCGACGGCGGGCAGTCCCGGTCCGGGGATCAGCGACTCATCGACGCCCCAGACGTTGGCGATGTAGGCACGCGCGGCGGGGTCGGTGATCTTGCGGTAGCCCGGGAGCTGGTCGGCTTTTTGGCCATGCTCGCGGCCGCCTTGGCCGTTGCCTTGGCCCGTGAGGGTGCCGTAGCCGCTGCGTGCCGAGCCGGGGAGTCCAAGGAGCAGGCTGAGGTTGATGGCGGCTGTGGCGGTGTCTGTGCCGTCCACGTGTTGTTCCACGCCTCGGCCGCTAAGGATGTAGCTGCCGCCAGCGCGGGCACCCTGGGCCAGGCGTCGGGCGGTTTCGCGGATGAGGTTGGCGGGGACGCCGGTGATGGACTGGACCCGCTCCGGCCAGAAGGTGTTAAGGCTGCGCACCACGGCGGCATATCCACTGGTGCGTTCTGTGACGTATCCGGCGTCCACCAGTCCTTCGTGCACCACCACATGGCTGATCCCCAAAAGAAGCGCCAAATCGGTGCCGGGCGTCGGCTGCAGGTGGAGGCCGCCGCCGTCGGACGTAAACGCAGCAGTAGCCGAGCGACGGGGGTCCACCACGATGAGGCCGCCGGCGTCGCGGGCGCCCTGCAGGTGCTGGACGAACGGTGGCATGGTCTCGGCAACGTTGGAGCCGAGCATGAGGATCACGGACGCGGTGTCCAGGTCCGTGACAGGGAAGGGCAGTCCGCGGTCCACCCCGAACGCCCGGTTGCCGGCGGCCGCGGCCGAGGACATGCAGAACCGGCCGTTGTAGTCGATGCGGGACGTGCGGAGTGCCAGGCGGGCAAACTTACCCAGCAGATACGCCTTCTCGTTGGTGAGGCCGCCGCCGCCGAAGACCCCGACGGCGTCGTTTCCGTACTGCTGCTGGGTGTCCTTGACGGCTGCCGTAATGAGCATGAGCGCCTGATCCCAGGAGATCGGCTGGTGCACGCCGTCGGATCCTTTGAGCATCGGTTCGGTGACCCGGCCGTTGTGGCGCAACAACGACGCCGATGTCCAGCCTTTGCGGCACAGCCCGCCCCGGTTTGTGGGGAAGTCGCGCCCTGAAACCTCAAGCGGGGCGGCCGGGGTGGCCGGTTCTGCGGTGGGTGCGGGCGCCGCCCCGGCCACCGAAGTGGCCGGGGTCAGCGTCATGGCGCACTGCAACGCGCAGTAGGGGCAGTGGGTATCGGCGCCGTTGGGCATCTAGATGTGTCCGATCGTGTTGCGCTTCCGGGCGGGACGGATGTAGCAAACCCAGCACACGGTGAGCATCAAGACATAGGCTCCGACGAATCCGTAGAAAGCCGGGGTGTAGGAGCCGCTGGCTGTGTTTGAGGCGTTGAGCACCTGCGGGATCACAAAGCCGCCGTAGGCGCCGATCGCCGAGATCAGGCCCAATGACGATGCGGCGAGGCGTGCTGTGGCGGCGCTGTTGGCACCGGAACGGGCTGCGCGGCTGGAGGTCGCGAAGATGACGGGGATCATGCGGTACGTGGCGCCGTTTCCGAAGCCGCTGGCCAGGAAGAGCAGCAGGAACAGGCTGAGGAAGAGCCAGAAGTTCTTCAACGGCAGCGTCCAGATCATGGTCAGCGTGATGACGGCCATGGAGGCGAACGAAGCAATGGTCATGCGGGCCCCGCCCATGCGGTCCGCCATGCGTCCGCCGTAAGGCCGGGCCAGGGAACCAACCAGTGGGCCAAGGAAGGCCAGGGACAAGGCCACCGCACCAACGTGGATCGAGGAGAAGTCCGGGAAGTAGTCCTTGATCAGTTTGGGGAAGACGCCCGCGAAGCCGATGAACGAGCCGAACGTGCCGATGTACAGGAACGCCATGATCCACAGGTGCGGTTCCTTGAGCGCGGCCAGTGAACCGGCCACATCACCTTTGGCGCTGGTGAGGTTGTTCATGTATTTGTACGCGCCGAAGGCGGCGATGACGATCAGCGGAATCCAGATGATGCCCGCCATGGGCAGGTTGACGGTACCGGCGGCCAGCAGGGTGATGGCAATGGGGACAACAAGCTGGGCGACGGCGGCACCCAGGTTGCCGCCGGCGGCGTTCAGGCCCAGGGCCCAACCTTTTTCGCGGGCGGGGTAGAAGAAGGTGATGTTGGCCATCGAGCTGGCGAAGTTGCCGCCACCGAAGCCGGCCAGGGCGGCGATGAGGAGCATGACACCGAACGGCGTCTGCGGGTTCGATACGCAGATCGCCAGGCCGGTGGTGGGGATCAGCAGGAGCAGGGCCGAGACGATGGTCCAGTTCCGGCCACCGAACTTGGGAACCATGAAGGTGTAGGGAATGCGGAGTGTTGCGCCCACGAGGCTGGGGATGGAGATGAGCCAGAAGATCTGGTTGGAATCGAAGGTGAAACCTGCTGCGGGGAGCTGGACCACCACGATGGACCACAGCTGCCAGACGACGAAGCCGAGGAATTCGGCGAAGATGGACCAGTACAGATTCCTCTTGGCGATGGACCGGCCTTCAGCTTCCCACTGGCCCTTGTCTTCGGCATCCCAGTTGGCGATCCAGCGGCCGGGGCGGTGTTCAAGGGCGGGGGTGGCGGCAGTGGTGGCCTGGACACGGGCCAGTGCATCTGCGGTGCTATCAACAGTCACGAAAGTGCCTCCTTGGTGGGGGACGTTGTTCTTCCAAGGTAGGTTTGGCGCATTTCGCGGACGGGCGCCGTTTGTAAACGCCCTGTGACATTTCCCTATCGGCGGGGTCACCGGCGCGTGAGACGGTGGTGAGGTATTGTGGCGCAGACCACATGGTGGGACTTTTCGGGGTGTCCGCATAGTGGACTTGGTTGTCCAGCCAATGGACAGCGGGAACTATTATTGAACTCTCAAATAATCCTTCGCCGGCAAGCTCCGAGGGGCATCGGCCGGTATGAACGAAAGCTGCAACTACATGTCTTCCACAGCACCATCCAAGGAAGGCGAGTCCACTCAGCCAGTGAACTCGCGCGGACGGGTGATCTTCGCCAGTATGATCGGCACGACCATCGAGTTCTACGACTTCTATGTGTATGCAACTGCCTCCGTACTGGTCTTCCCGAAGCTCTTCTTCCCCAACGCCACGGACATCAACGCGCTGCTCAGCGCCTTTGCGATCTTCGGCGTAGCCTTCGTGGCGCGCCCTGTGGGTGCCATCGTCTTCGGACACTTCGGCGACAAGTTTGGACGCAAGGGAACCCTTGTCGCATCGCTGCTGACCATGGGTATCGCCACGTTCCTGATTGGCCTGCTGCCCACCGCGACAGTTGCCGGGTGGGCCCTCCTCGCTCCACTCCTGCTGGTGGTTCTCCGCTTCTGCCAAGGCCTGGCGCTGGGCGGCGAATGGTCAGGGGCCGCGCTGCTTGCAACAGAGAACGCGCCCGAAGGAAAGCGTGCGGTCTACGGCACCTTCCCCCAGTTGGGCGCTCCCATCGGTTTCATCATTGCCAACCTGATCTTCATCTGGATGCGTGGCACTCTCACGGATCAGCAATTCATGGACTGGGGCTGGCGCGTGCCGTTCCTGCTCAGCGCCGTGCTGGTGATCGTTGGTCTCTACGTCAGGCTCAAGCTGGTGGAGAGTGTCTCCTTCAGCAAGGTCATCGAACAGGATAAAATCCAGAAGCTGCCACTGGGCGCGACACTGAAGAATCACTGGCGCCCCGTCGTGGCAGGCACATTCATCATGTTGGCAACGTATGTGCTTTTCTACATCATGACTTCCTTCACGCTGACTTTCGGAAAGGCCCCGGCCTCACTTGAAGCAGCCAAGGCGGCCGCTGAAAAGGCCGGCAAGCCCATGACCCAGGCCCAGGTTGACTCCTTCGTTCCCGGCTTGGGCATCCCGGAGAACCAGTTCCTCTGGATGCTGATCGTCGGCGTTGTCTTCTTCGGCATCTTCACGGTGGTCTCCGGGCCGCTCGCCGAGAAGTGGGGCCGACGCAAGTTCCTGTTGGGAGTAACCGCCGGCATCTTCGTTTTCGGTGCTCTTTGGTTCGCCATGTTTGGTCCGGGCCAGGCAGCGGCGATGGTTGGCCTGATCGTCGGCTTCACGCTGATGGGCCTCACTTTCGGGCCAATGGCGGCGATACTTCCGGAACTGTTCCCCGCGAATGTCCGCTACACCGGTTCGGCTGTGGCCTACAACCTCTCATCGGTCCTGGGCGCAGCTCCGGCGTCATTCATTGCCATTGCTCTCTGGCAGTTCGGTGAAGGCTCCACCGCCTGGGTAGGTGCCTACATGGCGCTCGCTGCGGTCCTGACCTTTATCGCCCTCTGGCTGAGCCGCGAAACCAAGAACACGGACTACGAGAACAACGTAGCCTAAGCACCCCAATAACGACGCCGGCCCCGCACCGAAAGGTGCGGGGCCGGCGTCGTTAAGCGTTGGTGCCTAGTCCTCGATGGTCGCGATGACCGCACCGGCGGCCACGGTTTCCCCGGCGCTGGCAGACAAGCCCCGGACGGTACCTGCCTTGTGTGCGGTGAGGGGCTGCTCCATCTTCATGGCTTCGAGAACAACAATCAGATCGCCTTCGGCCACCACATCACCTTCGGACGCTGCCACCTTGACGATGGTGCCCTGCATGGGGGAAGTCAGCGCATCCCCACCCGCGGCAGCAGCCGCAGCGCCCGCCGAACGGGACCGCTTCTTGGACTTGCCGGACTTGGTTCCCGTCCCTGCCGAAGCGGCGGCGACGCCGGCACCCAGACCGGACGGCAGCACCACCTCAAGGCGTTTGCCACCAACCTCGACGACGACGCGCTGGCGCTCACCGGCGTCGGGCGTTCCGGCGTCTGCGCCCGCAGCGGACCATGCCGGGATGCTGTTGACGAACTCGGTTTCAATCCAGCGGGTGTGGACCGAGAAGGGGCCCTCGGTGGGAGCGAAAGCAGGGTCGGTGACCACTGCGAGGTCGAACGGGATGACGGTGGGGATACCCTCCACCACCATTTCTTCCAAGGCGCGGCGCGAACGCTGGAGGGCTTGCTCGCGGGTGGCGCCGGTGACTACCAGCTTGGACAGCATGGAGTCGAAGTTCCCGCTGATGACATCGCCCTGCTCGATGCCGGAGTCAATCCGGACGCCGGGGCCTGTCGGGTTCTTCAGCGTAGTGATGGTGCCGGGAGCAGGCATGAAGTTCCGGCCCGGGTCTTCGCCGGTGATGCGGAACTCGAAGGAGTGGCCGCGGACCTCGGGGTCGTCGTAGCCGAGGGCCTCACCGCGGGCAATGCGGAACTGCTCACGGACGAGGTCGATTCCGGTGACCTCTTCGGAGACACAGTGCTCCACCTGGAGTCGTGTGTTGACCTCGAGGAAGGAAATGGTGCCGTCCTGGCCCACCAGGAACTCGCACGTTCCGGCACCCAGGTAGTTGGCTTCCTTCAGGATGGCCTTGGAGGATTCGTAGAGGCGCTTGTTCTGCTCTTCGCTCAAGTACGGAGCAGGGGCTTCCTCGACGAGCTTCTGGTTGCGGCGCTGCAGCGAGCAGTCGCGGGTGGAGACCACAACTACGTTGCCGTAGGCGTCAGCCAGGCATTGGGTTTCGACGTGGCGGGGAGCATCCAGGAACCGTTCGATGAAGCATTCGCCGCGGCCGAAAGCTGCGGTGGCTTCGCGGACGGCGGATTCGTAAAGCTCCGGAATCTCCTCCATGGTGCGCGCAACCTTGATGCCGCGGCCGCCGCCGCCAAACGCAGCCTTGATGGCAATTGGAAGGCCGAATTCTTCGGCAAACTTCAGGATCTCGTCGGCGGATTCCACCGGATCAGCCGTACCGGGGACCAGGGGTGCGCCCACCTTTTCGGCAATGTGGCGGGCCTGGACCTTGTCGCCCAATGCGGAGATGGCCTCGGGGGACGGGCCGATCCAGTTGATTCCCGCGTCGATGACCTTGGCTGCGAACTCGGCGTTTTCGGCCAGGAAGCCGTAGCCGGGGTGGATGGCATCCGCGCCGGACTGCTTGGCGACGTCGATGATCTTGTCCATCACCAGATACGACTCAGCGGCCGTGTTGCCACCCAGGGCGTACGCTTCGTCGGCGAGGCGGACGTGGAGGGCGTCGCGGTCCGGGTCTGCGTAAACGGCTACGGAGGCGATGCCTTCGTCCCGGGCGGCTCGGATGATGCGGACCGCGATTTCGCCGCGGTTGGCAATCAAGACCTTGGTAAGAGGGCTGGAAATGGGCTGCGCCGGGTTAGCTGACAAGTTGTTGACTCCT
>Ga0153977_1000040_pt1 | contig 66208 bp, 51 predicted proteins | sample TSGA061MetaG_FD_104710 | JGI IMG/M metagenome (GOLD analysis project Ga0153977, IMG submission 104710) | Attine ant fungus gardens microbial communities from Georgia, USA - TSGA061 MetaG | ecosystem: Host-associated > Fungi > Mycelium > Unclassified | place: USA: Georgia, Yuchi Wildlife... | reverse complement strand
GGTGTGAAGGGGATCAATAGGGTATTTTTGACGAAAGCGGATCAGGTTGCCATCTTATCGGACGGTAGCATTGTGAGTAACGAGGAGACAAAAGAGTGGGTGTTGGAGACGGATGGTGTCAATTTGAAGACGGTCATGTGTATCGATGGTGTCGACTTTACTCGAACGTACTCGAATAGCTGCGTGGAGATTTTCAATGTGCTGGGTATCGAGGCGGCCAGAGCATAGGAATAAGTAAAATAGTTAGTTTGGAGGCTGGGATTGTGTAGTAACTTAGCCAAGATGACTTAGCTACCCTCTAAGTCCAAGTTGACAAGAAGAACTCAATAGAGTTCCCATTTATTCTTTATACACTACCTATACAATTTCTATCTAGTTTATGTATCTATCTCCCATGATCACATGACCTTCTAGAATGTTTTATCATGTGACATGTGACATCTATTGTCACAACTTAGAAAAGAAAAGAAAAAGAAAATAGTAATAAATGACTTAGGTATTTTGGCCAAGTTATGACATCTGGGTCCAATGACTGAAAGACTACAGTACATCAATGCTATATTTAGTAGCCAAATTGGGACTGTCAAATAACTCAATATAGTTATCAAACATGCACATGAACTTAGTCTAGGCATTGATTGTGTATATTAGGTCTCCAATAGAAGACATCATGATGGGGACTGTTCAATGTTGGGCAAATGATAAAGCCAGTAGAATCAAAGCAGGAATGTTTACCTCAACAAAACTCATTGCAGAAAAATGACTGGAGATAGATTAGCATACACTGGTGATTCTGGATACTATGTTAGATAATACACCAGATATGGTTGAAGCTGCAAAAGCTCTAAAGGGCAAAGAATGCAAAATTATCATCTTCATTCCATATTCCTGTCCTGTATCTTTCACTTCTTATGCTGAGACCATTTATATCATAGAACATACATCTACTATATTCCTGTCAATTTTTCTTCTATTGTGTGCTTTTATTGGTGAATTGCATAGTACTGAAAGTGACTGCTAGAACCAACTAGAGCCCCTTATTTTCTCACTTAGGAAACTCCCAACAGAGTTGAAAAATGTAGCCTTGCTTAGCATAGCCTTATTAATTGAGGATGCCATTTGCCACACTAACAGCAAAATTGTCTATGTGATCATATCTGGAATGGAAATATTAGTCACAGGACACTTTGCAGCTTATGTTGTCAGTAGACAACTGAAGAAATGTTGTGTGGTAGTCATCAATACAGTATATTTTTTTCAGAGTGGTCTACCATATAGCAAAGGTAATAGGAGAGACCTATATATTCTAATTTTTGGAGAGAGCTCTAGTCAACTGGATATAAAGTGAGTAAGGGAAATATTTTACAACCAATACATATACCTGCTGGAATACAATATAAGGTAGTATACACTAAACCATATTGATAAAGGAATATGAGGTATTTTCAAGAAAATTGTCATTATTACTGCTTTTATGTCTTGGTTATGCTCATTTTCCCATGGTACTGACAAGGTTGTGGACTATGAATATGAGAAGAACATAGAATTAAATCAGCATTTAGTATAGGTGTAAAATCTGACTACTGTAGACAGAGGAAATAGTTAAGGGAAAGATCCATCTTTCTTTCCAATATATCAAATATTGAGGATGACTATGCTGATGTTAAGACCTGTCAGCAACCAGACAACCATGGGAAACTCCTTTTGATCAGCTAATATCATCATGCTGAAATAAACTACCTGAACAGTTTGGTCAGAGTGGAGAATCTCAAAGTTTGCACTGTGGTAGAGTTTTGGGCTATTGCTAAATCCTTAAACTGTCTCTCTTCTCTTGTAATGCAAAAATAGTCAATCTATTGAATTTTTTGAGGTCAAATTTCACAAAAATCTCTTTGACAAGATGTGATGGAGGACAACACACTTCTTGATGTCTAGAACTTGCACTTTAGACTAAGGAGGGTAATTTCAACTAGAAAATGCCTATAGGGAAAAGTAACTGATAGCTCAGAGATATCTATCCCAATAATTTGAGATTATCTACTATCTAAAGTAGTAAAATAGAATGTTATCTCCAGTCACATGGTTGGTTGTCATCCAAATATGGGTTGTTATTGTCTTTTCAAGTTTGCTGATTGCTCAGCTGCAGTCAAATTCAAGATGACTTGCTGCTAGATTGACAACAGCTATTCTGCTCACAACATGTGGCCTCTTGAGTAGTTGGAGTTGTTGCTTGAGGAGTTTTTACACCAATGCCTGTTAAGAGTATTAGTTACTCAGATAGCTGTTAATGGCTTAACAGTTCAGGCCCATTGATTGCAGATGTCTATCATTGGCATCAGCTGCAGATTTGAGAAGATAACCTAGTAACCAGCACTCATCTATGTGATGCTATTTTTGCTTCAACACCCAAACCTGGTAAGCAACAAGCTGAAGCCATTCAGCTAGCTATCACAAACTTTATTTGGACCATATTTCTATCAATTCTCCATTGATTCCCACAGGCTCAAAGGTATTCAAGAGCTCTCAAGAAGACCTTTCAAAACAATGCCAAAAGCATCTCAATGCAATCAGTATTCACCAAGCTATTAGGCAATCAATAGATAGCAACTATAGTAAATCACCAATATCTTGGAAACCACCTCAATCAACACCTCACTTCTTGGCACATGAATAGTACTCTTTGAATATTAATTCATCCAATCACAAATTAGTAAGTGGCCATTTGTGATACAGGTGTAGTTCCATAGCACGAGCACATCAATTTCTGAACTTGGCCAGCCATTGGCAATGCACTCAAGACTCTGAGTGAGTTAGACTAGCAGATTAACATTGTTCATCTTTGCCATCTGCAGCAGCATTGTGATAGTTGATCAGGTCCTTTCACTGCCATCACTACTGGCAAAGAGGGAGTTCTTTCATGTGATAGCCTGGGATTGGATTGCTCATTCTCATTTGACTCAAGCTCAATGTGGCTATTAGTTAGAAAGTGTTTAAAGAGGGTATAACATGAGAGGGCATAGCAGAGCACCTCAGCTAGCTTTGATTTGCTAAAAGCATGTGGCAGGGTCTTCTGCCAGAGGGTGAGGAGCTTAGTAATAACCCTGGTGGAGGTTTGCTAACATGTCATGACATAGGCCTCAGAGCTTTGGCCATACATAGTCTTCTTGACCTGCCAGAGCTTTATTATCTACTTGACTATCTCTGTAGTAACCTTTAAGCTTTCCATGATATACAACTCATAGAACTTGTGCTGACTGTGTGACCAGCAGTGTAATGACTAGCTAGACAAGACACTTAGCTAAAGACACTCAACATTGGAGAGAATAAAGAGAACTTGATAGAGTTCCCATTGGATTTAGCTACCTACTTATACACATTTTCTATTTGCTACTATGTATGCTTAGTCACTATTCTATGATCCTTCTAGAAGATTCCATCATATGATATATGATCCTCTTATCTTCTCTGATCTCTATCCTATAAATATATTTCTATAATTAGATTATCTTTTGTTCTTTTAGTCCATTTTTAATAATACAAGTCTATAATCTTTGAAACCTTGTCTTGCTCATGTTAAGTTATAACAAGCAGCCAGCTAATGTAACACTATTATTATTGCAATTGGAGTGGACTAGCTTGTTGTAGGTGATATAGCCATTAACTTGGAGAATACTATGATAGCTATTCAAATACCAGGCAACATACTCACCAGCTCAACTGTTCTCAAAGCAATAGGCCACCATTGGTAAACTATTATCTTTGAAAGTCTGGTTATTCCTGGTATAGGCCTAAAGCCAAGCCATCTTTGCCAATCTAGATCTAGGAATGAGCATTGGCAAGGTGATCTCACTAGCAAAGATCTACTCCCCCTTCTTGATCTTATCAAGGAGGTAGTTGGTGAGGATCTCTAGCTTAAACCTGAGCTTGCCCATCTACTGTACTATTAACTTGTGGTCAAGCTTAACCTTACTGCAGGTGTAGATTGCCTCCTGCTGGTAAAGTAGCAGGCCATTGGCATATTTGGAGATGGTAATCTGTACTAGAAGTGCTTCCATCAAAATACTGGCTTCAATGATATATACTAGTGTTGGTGCCTGGACAATATCATCCTTATTTTTGAAGGTATACTTTAGCAAGTGGGTAATAATAACACAGAACATTGCTGGCATAATATCCAGCTGCTCCAATATATTCTTGCCAATTAGCACTTTCTGCTTGCTAGTGATGGGGAAAAGAAAAGAGATCTTTTAACAAGAGTGAAATTAACAGATCAGAGAGGTGAAATCTCTGAGCTACTTCATAGTTGTGTGCAAACAAGTAGGCACTGGGGAGGTAAAACAGAAAATAGGGAGCTTACAAAGAAAAAGAAAAAAGCAATTAATAGAAACCTAAAGCAAATATTTTAGTTCCACTTGAGAATACTCTTACCAAGTTGGATCTCAAAGATATACTGTTCATCTCACACTATAATACTACTATCTTTGTCTAGTCTAGTAGTCTGGCTCACCATTAATACAGCAGTACTATCTAGAACTCCTATGCTCTCATGTAAGCTATACTTTAACTGACTGTACAGTTGAAAGCCTACTCCAAAAACACATAGTGAGGGGTTAGCTTCTAGCACAAGCAAATGTCTGAGTCCACCTTCAGACCAAAGGTCTCTTTTGAGAGAGGTTTTATAAAGTTTTTATAAAATAGCAAAAGAAAAAGACTTAGTCACTCAAGATTGCTTTTCAGCTCTAGAGCCAAATTATAATAGATATTAGTGAAAAATACCACATATATTGCCTAAAGTAGCTGTCCAGTATAATACTGCACCACTTACACTCCAGGTATGTTACTATCACCTCTTCTATATACCACCCCAACTCTATCAAACATACTTTCTCTGGTATATCTTCCCCACAATGCTCCTATGCCCTCTATTGCAGAATGTGCACTAGGCTGTTCCTCCACACTTTTTTCTTTTGCTACACCTTTTATGGTTTAACCACATGTGCTGCCTCCCCTTTTTTTCTCCTTTGCTTTTCAACTTCAATATTTGGGCATTCTCACTTGTAATGCCCTACCTCCTAGTATCTAAAACACTTGATATTCTCCATCATTTCTGTAATAACTAGTTAAGTGAGATGCTCAACTAGAGACACTTAATGTTTGAGAGAACAAAGAGAACTCTGTTGAGTTCTCATTAGATTCAGCTATCTACTTATATATATTCTGTGTTTACTCCTATATATACTTAGTAACTATCCTATGATCCTTCTAGAAGGTTCTGTTATGTGACACATCATATGATCCCTCATCTAATCTTATCTCCTTGGATCTCCATTCTATATTTGGCTTTTCTATAAATAGAATTCTTGTCTGTTTAGTCTGTTTTATTATAATACAAGTCTACAATGTCCAATATTTTATCTTGCTCATTTCAAGTCATGACAATTTTTGTTTCTCCTAATCTTCACTTTCTCCTTTACTCCATATCTTATCACTCTGCTTGCTAATACCTCAAATTTATTCTGGGAGTCAGCTTCCCATTTTCCTTTTTGCTTCTGTTCCTGTAGTTACAGGCCAGATGCCTAAACTTCTTATACCCCTAGTACACTTGTTCTTCCTTTTCTTCTAATTCTGCTCTCAGTTTGGTGAGGGTACATTTTTGGTTAAGCATGCTGCTCATGAGAGAGTTGTATTGTTCTAGCAACATAGTGCTATGTTACTGGACAGTTAAATGAAAGTTTGATCTCACTAAGTACAACTACATCTACTAGGGTGCAAGATCTTCATTCAGCTAGACACCTACTGCTCTACTAACTACTGCCCTAATATTATGGTTATACTATCACCCCAGAGAGAGGATCTTTAACCTAAACACCTCCCTAAAGGTGCAGTGTTAATTCTCTGCATGTACAGTTTACAATGGAACTTTAACATAAGGTTTATATAAGAAACAGCTAGCTAATCTATCTACCAATGCTTGGTTACTAGGTCAGGTCTCAGTAATAACACCCAAGCTTGGTGCTACACCTCTACTGTCAATCCCTAACTGATTGACAAGTCCCCTTAAGCCTAGGGCCTGGCTATGTCATAGTGATTCTGGGTTATGCTACCCAGATACTAAGGATAATAGAGAATAAGTGATGGTAAGGCTCTGTGATAAGCAATGCCTAAAGAAGAATCAAGTTCTGGTATAGTAACTTAGTCTGGGATGACTTAGCTACTCTCCAAGTCCAAGTTGACAAGTAAAGTTCCCATTTGATTATAGTATACTACTTATATATTTCTCTCTTGGTCTGTGTGCCTACCTTCTACAATCACATGACTTCCTAAAATATTCTACCATGTGACATGTCATGTGCTATCTACATCACAACTATTGTGACAACTATGTCACATCATTACACTATCACAACTACTTAGTTAAAGGAAAAAGAAAAAAGAAAAAGAAAAGAAAAGAAATAATGACTTAGGTGTTCCAAGTCATAACACCTTCCTCTCAAGATTCCTCATTCCAAGGATTTTCATAGCTCATAATATGGGTCACAAATACTACCTATTTTGACATTTTCTTTTGTTCACTTCCTAAGTCCTAATTCCTCTTGTTTAATTTTTTCTTCTTCTTTCTTGATCATTTCTATAGTTCTTCTGCCTTTAACTCATCCTTCCTTCTATCTTCTATAATTTCTCTCTAACTTTGCACAGTATTCTTCATTGTATCTTTTATCAGTCTACCCAAATAGCTTTCTCACTATAAATCTTCCTGGTAGTTTACCTCTTGTAAATATTCCTTTATTTTCTTTCTTCTGATGTCTTCCATATTCCAATAATATTCCTTTTCAAACTCTTCTACTGCTTCCTTCACATTTCCTAAATTTTCTCTTCCCTTCCAAGTATCTGATTCTACTATGAATCCTTTCTATTATACTAAATATTTATCTTTTTCTCTAATCTATTGCTTATTTAGTATCTTTTCTATCTCCCATTCTTCTTCTCCTTCAATTATAACTAAAGCTGGTTGCTCCTTTCTTTGTCACTCTACCTGTCCTACATATTTTCATATTCTACTAACATTTACTACTGGGTGTATCTTTACTGTAGTAGGTAGTTCTAATTCAATTGTATTTGACAATATAATTTTCTTGATCTTGTAAGGACCTACATACCTCTCTATCAACTTCTTTGTTCTTCTCCCAATTATCTGATATTTCAGATCCTTAGTGCTTAGTATTACTAGGTCTCCTACTTTATACTCATTGGCTTCTCCTCTCTTTCTATCAGCATACTTCTTTATTTCCTTTTATGCTTTTTCTAATACTGCCTTTTCTTCCTCCCATATTTCTCTTATCTTAGTTACAAACTTTTCTGTTTCTTTGTATCTTCCTTTCTTTCTTATCTCAAACCCTATTCTAGAATCTTGCCTATAGTTTGCTTTAAAGAGCAATGTCTTTGTACCAAAGTGCACTTTATTATTGTATGCAAACTTTGCTGTTCCTAACCAGTCTGGCCATTGCTCCTATCTATAATCTATGAACATTCACAGATATTGCTCCAACTTCTGGTTAACCCTTTCTGTTTGTCCATCTGTTTGAGGGTAAAATGCTACTGGCACTTTGCTCTCAATCTCTAACATCCTATTTAGCTCCTTCATTACTCCTGCTGCAAATTGTGGCCCTCTATCAGATATGATGCTCTCTGGCAACCTATGCAATTTCCATACATTATCCCTAAACAACTATACTAATCCCTCTGTTAACATTTTTTCTATAGTTGGTATGAAATGTACTATTTTAGTTAGTCAATCCACTACTACTAAGATAAAGTCATATCCTTGTGCCAATGGCAGCTTGGTAATAAAATCTACCAAAATGTGAGTCCAAGGTCTCTCTGGGATTGAGTTTGGCATAAGTTTCTCTGCTGGTTGCTTAGTATAATTCTTATTACATTAGTAGACATTATATTCTTCTACATATCATTTCCTTAGCCACCAGAAATTTCATGTGACCAGTTTTACTATCTTCTACTATTCTCCATGTCCTTCCACAGGTGTATCATGGTATAGTCTGATTATTTCTGCCCTCAACTTCTTATCTTTTGGCATATATACCTTGCCTTCTTGCTCCTATTCTTCTTTCCTACAAAGAACACTAGTGACATTTGAGAGGATTTTGATAGTCTAATATACCCCTTCCTAAGTTGATCTGTCATGAATTTCTGGACCTCCTCCCTTTTATCTCTTGATAGGGGACATATCCTTCCTATGGTTTAAATGTCTCCTTGAGATCTATGATATGATCTCAAACCTTCCTTGTTGGCATCCTCTCTGACTCTACCTTTCCAAATACTTTCTTCCACTTCAAGAATTTCTTGGGAACCATCTCCTCAATTTTCCTATGGTCTGCTTTAACTTCCTCCAGTCTTCTTTATCATCTATAGCCCATCTGACAATCTTCTCTTCCTCTAGGATAGCTACTCATCAGCTTTTCCCTACTTCCTTCTTCTCCTTAATCTTTAGATTTCTTCCACATAGTGGTGGCTATCTAGTCATTCTGACTTCCCCTGTTTCCTAGTTGATTTCTGGGTTATGTGCCTGTAGCCAGGGCATTCCTAATATCACCTCTATTCTACCTAAATCACACATATCCATTCTCATCCTTTCTACATGATTTTTGAAGTACATGTTTACTTCCACTTTATGAGTAATGGCCCCCACACTATTGTCACTTTCATTCACATTCCTAACTTTTAATAGTCTCTCCAGCTTCTACAACCTAAACCTATACTTAGCTGCCACTTTTCTATCCATGAACATTCCTGTGGCACTACTATCTAAGAGGGCTTTTACTGTTACCCCCTTATATATGTCCACTTTTTTAATGCTAACATCTAGCTACACTTCTCTCAATACTTTTAGTGTCCTCCTCATATCCCCCCCTCTCTGGCTGCACCTTCCAGAACTTTTGTCTATGTGCTACTTTGCTATGCCTTTTCTTGTATAGGGCATGCTGCTACTCCCCAGTTCCACCATGGTGTCTTCTTTCCAGTGCCACATTTGTAATGACTAGCTAGGCAGGATGCTTAGCTAGAGGCACTCAATGTTTGAGAGAATGAAGAGAACTCAATGGAGTTCCCATTGGATTTAACTATCTACTTATACACATTCTATGTTTGTTACTATATATACTTAGTCACTATCCTATGATCCTTCTAGAAGATTCTATCATATAATGTATTATATGATTCCTTTATCTAATCTTATCTTCTCAGATCTATATTCTATAAATAGGTTTCTATAAATAGATTCTTGTCTGTTTAGTCCATCTGAATGCAATATAAGCCCATAATGTCCAAGATTTCATCTTGCTCTGGGCAAGTCATAACAACATTCTGGGCACAGAATTTCTCTTAATACCCCCTACCTGTCATGACTTGGCCAAAATGCCTAAGTCATTTATTTCTATTTTCTTTTCTTTTTCTTTTCTTATCTAAGTAGATTGTGACATAGTGTGATGGAGTGTGATAAAGTGACAAAAAGGTAATAATGGATGTGATAAGGGTAACACATAACATGTTATGTGATAGAACATTCTAGAAGGTCATGTAATTGTGGGAGATAAGCACACAGACCAAGTAGTGGATGTATAAGTAGTATACAAGAAATACATGAGAACTCTATTGAGTTCTCCTTGTCAACTTAGATAAGGAGTAGGATTAAGTTATCTCAGACTAAGTCCTTACACTACCACTGAGTCCTTTTACCTACACTTTGTATACTTCACTCTTGTTGCTCAACCACACTTGGTCTCCTCTTCTCTCCAGTACCATGCCTCTAAATACTGTTCATACCATACATTGCTTAGCTGCTCCCCAGAGACAAACCCTTGTCCCTGGTTCTCCTATGTCTTTGTTCCCTTGTACTCACACCCTCTACACTCTACATATATTACAACCTCCCACTTTGTACTCTATCCTCTCTTCTCTATTGCTGTACTTCTCAGGGGCATACCCCATGCATGTAATAACTTAGCCTGAGATAACTTAGCTACCCTCCAAGTCTGAGTTGACAAGGAGAACTTAATAGAGTTCCTATTTGATTATGGTACACTACTTATATATTTCTACTACTGGTCTATGCACCTATCTTCCATAATCACATAACCTTCTAGAACCTTCTATCACATTACTTTATTACTTCCATTATGCTTGTCACACACTATATCACACTATATCACAACCTAGTTAGGTAAGAAAAGAAAGTAGAAAAGAAAATAGAAAATGACTTAGGCATTTTAGCCAAGTTATAACAGTGCACCACTATGTTCCTGTGCCTTTTCCCAAAGAGAATACACTGATTTTCTCTTCTGCTGTGCCTTTTATAGACTAACCACACATACCATATCTTCCCTTCTCCTCTCCTTTTCCACTTCAATGTTTGGACACTCCCACTTATATCTTAAATTTATTGTGGGGAGTTGGCTTCCCTTGTTTCTTCCTCTTTTTATTCCTGCAATTATGGACCAGATGCCCAAACCTTTTACAACTCCAATATTCTCTTTTTTCCCTCCTCTCTAGTTCTGTCCTTAATTTGGTGAGGGCATACTGTTGATTGAGTATTCTGCCTATGAGAGAGTTATATTGTTCCAAAGACATAGTGTTATGTCCTTAGAATAGTTGAATGAAGATTTTGATCTTACTAATATATTATGTCTACTGGGGTGCAAGATCTTCACTTAGCTAGATGTAACAACTAGCTAGATGAGATGCTTAGCTAGAGGCACTCAACATTGGAGAGAATGAAGAGAACTTGGTAGAGTCCTCATTGGATTCAGCTACTTACTTATATATATTCTGTATTTACTACTATATATGCTTAGTCACTATTCTATGACCCTTCTAGAATATTCTATCATGTGATAGGTCACATGAATCCCTTATCTTATCTCCTTGGATCTCTGTTCTATAAATAGATTTCTAGTCTGTTCATTCAATCATAATATAAGTCCACAATATCTAAAATCTCATCCTGTATATGCTGAGTTATGATACTAGACACCTACTACTATACTAATTACTTGTTATAACTTGGCAAAACACCTAAGTCAATATTTATATTTTTTTCTTTTCTTTTTCTTTTAGTTTCTAAAGATCAGATAGTTGAATGGAAAGGAATACATGGGACTTTATAAATAATAGTAAATAGTGGAAAATATATAAGTAGTGTACAGTAATTGAATGGGAACTCTAACAAGTTCTTCTTGTCAACTCAGACTAGGAGAGGGCTTAAGTCATCTCAGGCTCAAACCTTATACCCTAAAGAGCTTGCTCCTAGGTTAACTTGACTTAGGATTAAGAGTCAGTTGCTGACAATATACTGCCAAGTCTTGAATCTGGTCAGAATAGTAGACATGAGTCCCAAGAGATATTATGCACTTTTCCAATAATTGAATGAGGGAGTCTTCCAGGTCAATAGTTTAGCATTGGATGAGAACTGTTTTCAGGTTTGATATTAGATGAAAAAAGATTTATCATTCTAGTAGAAGAAATGAGGATCATGGTGATTATGGCAGTAAGTGCTTTTATTACAGAGAGATGAGTAAGTGGCCTGTCAGAACTCTGAGTCTAACTACATCAGCACAATGATTATAGTAGAAATAACAAAATAATATTTGCCTTAGCCTAAAGCATGCAGAACTAAGGTATAAGAAAAATTCCATACTAGAATATTACTTACTTACTAATCAATCAAAATAAGTCAATCAGAATATGAGAGAAAAGAGACAAAATAATGCTCCATAGAGGACATATTCAACATAGCTATAACATCACCTTTAAACACATATCTGGGCATATCCTTTTACTATTACCATTCCCTAGGATGAGATGTCACTGAATGATATCCATATAGAAGAGCTCCCTATAGCTTACCACAAATACATGTATTCCTCTATAAAATATGGGTATCACCTTTGGGAAGTATATTAGGGCATAGTAGGTACAAAGATGAACTGATTCAAGCTCTCTCTCAGAGTGGGATACTCCTGGGGGAGTCACTGGTACTTTTAAAAAGGGATTTGACCAGAGCACTCATCTTGGTGTCTATTACCTGATCCCAATGGGATTGTTCCATAACAATCAAGTTCTATGGTAGGGGCTAAAGACTAGGATGAGGTAGTGGATATCATGAATAGAAGAGATGAGGAGGTTTTTAGGTGAATAAATGTTTTTGGAAGACAAACATTTGGTAGTAAAAAGTCTGTTATTTAATGTAGTTTTCTTATTCTTTACTGCCTAGACTACTAACTACATAGTTAGTACTTGGGAGATATGCTTATAACATATGCTGTAGGGTCTGCCACTGTGTTCCTGATTGCCTCCTACTTATTTGTATTTAAAGTAGTTGGCTTTATAATTGATGATTTAAAAAAAAAAAAAAAGAGAACATATTCAACAAGACTGGTATACCATGCCTTGAATATTTATCTCTTTCCCACTGTAATGATTTTTCCAGCTCTTCCCCTCATTTTTATTCTAGAACAATAAAAGAGAAGTTTTTCTTCATCCCTGATGAATACACTGTTTCTGTCCAGTACTGTAACATCTCTTACCACCTCAAGCTTCAAGTTCATTGGTCAATGCTAGATTTGATGCTGACATAGCAAAACAATATTAGTCTTGTGTTATTGGAGCTTGATTATCACAGTTGTGATGTTTACCTCTCTCTGGAGAAGTTCCATCAAGACTTATCTAAAGCTCTTTAGTTCTTACAAACCAACTAATTACTTATAATACACTTTCTTCTATGTCTGTTGTTAGGTTTTGGATATCTTTATTTACCAAAAATGAATGAGATAACAAGCAATAATATATAATGCCTTGGAGGGTTTCAGAAGATTGGTAGTGATGCAAAGCATATGAATGCATCAAGATGAATTGGCTCATAGGAATATAGACTAGAATTAAACAACCTAAGTAGGTTAAGTAAACCTTGTAATGCAGGACTTGGTAGTAGAGATCAATATCATCATTTTTGGAAATACTTGATCAACTGACTTGCTATTGTTTTCTTGTCAAAAGACCAGAAGATAGTAGGTGAATAGCTGTAAGACTTTCATCATTGATGTACCACTAGAACTAAAGTCAACATGTCTCTCAGGAAGAAAATGTTATCCACCCACAGGTAATTTAACCCAGTTCTTACAATGCTCTTGTTCTTTTCATGTATCTATCAATAATTTTGTGCTGATATAATGTGAGCATCATTCTTTGAAATAAAGAGTCTAGTACATTGCACTAGATATCTTACACTATGATTCTCCTACTAGTTGGTGAGATAGGTAGCCATGTTCATACATGACCTTGTCACTGTAAAGTGTACTAGAGACCTCATCAGTGTCTGGGGAGGTCAGGGATACAACTCTAAATCATGTTGGTGTTGTATAGATGATAAATCAATAAGTCCCCTTTCTCATCTTGAGAAAAGGATGATAATGAGACATAGATGGGTGATCAGTCCAAAGGACAGTAGATGGGAACAGAAGCAGTCATAATGGACACATAAAACTATTGTTAACATTGAATTCTTGTAATTGAATGTATTCTTTTGTTATCTGACCTGATGGGTGCCTGTGGATTATTGTCTGCAACAAGTCATCACTGTTGATAAATACCATCAATTTGGGATATGAAAAATCAAATGCTAAAACTGTATGTTGATACTGACAAGACAAGAAATCAGTAGAGACTATAATAAGTGAGAACTGAGGGTATAGAAGAGACTTTACACATTGTAAGGTGAATGGTAAGGCCCATGACTTTATTATGGAGATGCTTGGATTGGAAGGCAGTGGATAGATAAATTTAGTCAGTTGAGGGAGTTAGATCAACAATTTAACCAATGGACAAAAGAGCATTCAATCCCCAACATTGATATATCAGCTAACAACCTTGAAAGTATAGTCTCCTAGATATAACATTATATTCCATTGGTAAAGCATCTGCATCAGGTATTGTTCAGGACCAAGTTTCACATCTCTGGTGTAGGTTTTGGTTGGAGCTTATCTTAGGCAGTGAGTATGGTGAAGAAAAATAGTTGATATACATAATATTCCTCAATGAGATCTCAATAGCCTGTTCTACTTGTATCTCTATGAATGTCTTGGTTGAATTTTCCCATGTAATTTGTCCTGCAATTGAGCTGTTTTTGTTCATTCAAGGCTGGGTCAATGATCTAGCCATGAGCCCATCCTAAATAAATGCATATATACATGTTTAACTTTTGAGCTATACCATCATTCTAGAAAATCCAATCACAGTGTGGCACAATTGATCTGATTGAACTTAATTGAGTCTGCACAGCTGTTCAGCTAGGGTACTAGTGCTCTCTGCAACATGTCACTAGATACACTGATGATAGTTTGGATACTAGGACATTGACAGAAGATGTGAGAATAAAAACATATACCAATTGCTAACCCTATTAGAGGCAAATCAGAACTTGATCAGAACTTATTATGCATGACTGTCACAGGTTAATTTGCAGGTCTGAGTACACTCATCCAATCCAAATCTGGGATGCACAAACTAGTCAGCTTATTTGTATATTTTCAGTATTCTTGGTAGATACTATTGCTCTCTCACCTGTGTTGAGATATGTTGCCATTGTTATTAAATGATATCGAGTTGTCATGGAAATACCATTTGTCAGAGCACTTGCTCCAGATATTTACATATATAAATGGGAATGTAACTATAGTATAATTAAGTCTTCTGTTCTTTCCCTCTTTTCCCCTGCATGCAATTTATTTTGCTACAACAACCTGCCCTGATGGAACACTCCTCTGGTAATAGACATATTTCTGTTAATACATGGCTGCATTGATAAGGCATAGTTGAGAGAAATTGAGCAAATAGAAGAAGGAGGAGGTAAGTGTAAAGAAACAGGGGTATGTCTTGTCCTCCAGCTGGAAAGTACATGGAGCATGTTCAGATGAATAGGTAAACTTGAAAGCAGGATGAATCCATGGAATTTGAGTTGTTGCTCATTTCTCTCAAAATATCTCTTTGCTTTAGCAAGTCTATTTGTCCAGATTATTGCATGTACCTTCAGCTGTAAAGCCTATATCAATTTTTTTTTCTGCATTAGGTGTCCATGTAAAAGGTTATGGCCCTAGTGCTGTAGTTTTACAGCTATTTCCTTATGAATGATAGCTATTGTCAGTGGATTAGTAAGTTAAAAGATTTCTTCAACTATTGTATCTTTTTCATGCCTCAGTTCTGTACTTAAAGGACTGAGTTGACATCCTAACAGGTATCAAAGTGCTATCTTAAAAATAGTACACAAAATCTAGTGCACTTGGGCAGGTTACAACATCAACATGCTTATTGTTCTCAATGGTGAATTTATGAATGTATGTGTTTGATTTGTGGATATATTGTTTTTTGCCTGTATATATACAATGTCAAATGTATACTTCAATCTCAGTGTTTTAGGCTTTGGGAGATTACATTGCTTGGCTTACTTCCACACTAGAAAAGTCTAGGAGACCCCCAGATTTGATTTTCATGCTTGACATCCAACATTCTGGGGGAATTTGTATACACAGATTTCTCTAGACATGGGAAGTTACCCAATTTACAGCTGTTTATTCACCATGATAGGGAGTGATGTGACAGTACTGTGACAACTTCTCATTTATGGCCATGATAACTGAGATCTGGTGTCTACTCTTTAACAATGAGAAAGAGTTACTTTATGCATCCCTTATAGCAAAAGCCCCACATATTGATAGTCTGAAGGTAGCTATCAAGGAATGATGTTTCTATCTGGAGAATGTCAAGACTCTCAATCTGGTCATTTGGCAGTGCAAGAAACCTATGTTGTTGTCTACTCAAGACAGCAATGAGCTGTAGGATCACCTTCTGAAAATTAATTTTAATAATAAGAAACAGGTCATCAAGCTTGCTAGCAGTGCAGAAATCACAGATCTTGAGCTTGGTCCAAAGGAGGTGTTGCTGGTCAAAGTTCTTAGCATAAAGGAGAAACAGAACTAACTCCTACTATTGAGAATATTCACCAAATGCTTAGAAGATTAGCTCACCAATAATCCTACTACAGCACCCTTCTCAGTGGCTGAACAAAAAAACTTGCTCAAATGCCAGGTTCAATCTAAGTTGCCTCTACTCTACCTTTCAAACAATCTCTCTTACATTGCTATACCTACAATTTTCCCAGTTCATGATTGATCTTGACTCTTGTGTACCTTTAACTCACAACATTGAACTTTTCTATGAGCTCTGCCAAGAGATATCAGATATATTTGTTGATGGATTCAATAGAAATGACCAATTTATTACCCTCATAAAAAAATACAGTTTTAGTGACCTCCAACAGAAACTCATATTGAAGTACCCTACTGATGGAATATTGGATATATATATTGATGAGGTCTATGAGCATATCACTTATTGTATTCTTGAAATCAAAAATGAGATTGGGTCAAAGGCCATAGAACCTATAACTCAAGCTATATTTTACTGGCTGGAGACAATTTGCCTGTGTATTCAAGATAGAGACAATCAACTTTTCTCTCAGACAAATTTCCCTGCTATATTGCTGCTTCAGTATGGTAAGTGTTGTTGCTTCATATGTCTTGATATCTACACTATATTCTCAATAGGACCACATATTTCCATTGCCTTTACTGTTTATACTGGGATCTCAAACATCCAAATTTTGGATTCTATTGTTCCATTACACTTCCATCCAAGTGATACCAGAGTGCAAGTGAGTGGGGAGCACTTTATTTGTGCTCTGCAACAGTTGCTTTCTAGTCTCAAAGATTATTACTTGAGAGATGCATTTTCTAAATTATTGTGCATACAGGTCAAGTTCCTATTCTATACTATGTACACTGATGGGGGTACTTCTTATGAGTACAAAGAGCAGATCAGTGAGAAAAGAGCATTCAAAGTCCATCTTCAAGATAATATAGAGGACAAGATCTTTGTCAAGTTCACTCACCACTATGGTGAGGATGTGTATGAGACTGCACATAAGCATAGTTTCACTCCAAAGCTCCAAGCTGTTGAGTGCTTTGCAAATAGCTGGGTAATAGTAGTTATGGATAATGTCTCACATCAATATCACAAGGTACAGAAGGAACAAATAAAGAAGAACATATATGAAGCCATTCAGGAGGCTTTTGCCTTATTGCATGCAGATAGGTATGTCCATGGTGATGAACATAATGGTCAAAAGAGATGGAATGGACAGTAATGGTCTACATAACACTATTCTTGTTGATTTTGACTGGGTGGGACAAGAGAATACTGTCAGATATCCATCCAACATCACATTGAATTACCCTGACCTTTGGCACCCAGAGAGTGTTGAATGTGAAGGCTTGATTTCTTCCATTCATGATGACAAAATGTTGGAACACTGACAATGAGATTCAAGTTTTTTATCATTTCATATTTGCTGCATTAGACATAGTCTGCCATGATTTTTGATTGATTGATACAGTGTACATAGTTGTACATAGTTGCAATAAGGACACTGTTTGGGGTAGACACTAATTTGTTCAATCAGTTCAATTCCAATCAATCAATTCAGTCAGTCAAAGTTCAACCTATTGGCATCAAGTTTATCTCTCAGCACTCCCATTACAAGCATGTCTTTTGCATCTCTTGCATCCACACCACCATTAGAACCACACCTCTACCTTAGCTGAATAGACAGTCATCCAGTGAGGAGACTTCCACATTGAAACAGAAGGCAGTGACTATCTCAAGATCCATGGATCCAACTTAGAATCTCAGTGATGCTTTTCACCACATTTTATTCCAATCTGAATTCATAAATAATCATTGTTGCTATTAAAGTTGTGTAGTCATATACAATCATAAAATTGAAACTAGTCCAGTATCATGACTTGGCCAAAAACACCTAAGTCATTTATTTCTATTTTCTTTTTCTTATCTAAGTAGTTGTGACAGTATGACAATGTAACATAAGTGTGATGAGGATGTGATATAGGTAGCATATGACATGTAATATGATAGGAATGTTCTAGAAAGGTCATATGATCATGGGAGATAGGTGCACAGACCAAGTAGTAAATGTATAGGAATAAATGGGAACTCCATTGAGTTTTCCTTGTCAACTCAGACTGGAAGTAGAATTAAATCATCTCAGGCTAAGTCCTTATATCTAGCTTGACAATACCACCTGTCCTAATGCTCACTCTTGCCAATAAACAGCCTGTCATCCAGGTCAAATTTATACTCTGTACAAGTATATCCACATGCGATCTTAGGATTCTCCCTATCAAATAATTTACCTTTTCTTTCTTAGGCAACTGCCATGTAATATTGTATGTGCATTCTCCTCAGGATCATGGTTATTGAAATTAGCAGATGTTATTTAGTATTAGACATAATGATAAAGACAATGATGGTGAATAAAATCTCTGTATGCAAAAGACTGAGACCCATTCAAGAATGAATAAGAAATTAAGTGCTTTAAAGAAAGATACTTTATTCATAAAATGATATCCACACATAGACAATGTGCTATCAAAATGATCATAGCTATTATGTGATAAACCTGATGTTGGCAGTTGGCAGGGCATATCCTAAAACTAATATATAGGAATGAGGTCAATAACTTGAAGCTATCCAGCAATTCATCAACCAGTTTTCTGTTCAATCTCTTGTAAGCTGCAAGATATAAGAACAAAGTGAACTACCAGCATGTGATTAGAATTGTCAAAACTCTTTTTTTCAGCCAATCATACAGTGGTGGTAACCAAGAAGGGTTATAAAAGTGAAGGTGATATTGTCAAGATGATGTTGAATAGTAGTCTTGTGGATTGGTATATTGACACAAGAATATAATCTATGTGGAATTTTTCTATGGTAATAAATACTGAATAAATTTATAGTAAAATCATACAAGTACTCAAGGATATGTAACTGTATGCTCTGAGCCCCTACCCAAGTAGTCTCCCCACTAGTTTTCCCTCTTTCTTAGGTCCTTTTAGCCACCATTTGTCAATGCATTTTGTCCACTTGGTGCTGAACTTGAAATTTAAGAAGTCTACCTTCATTGGCCACCCCTAGATTGTTTCTACTTAAGACCAGTATAGAATATACCTGTGCTCAAGTGGGATCCAAAACAGTAACTCATTATCTTGACCTACCATTTATCCATCCTCCAGAACATGCTTATATTCATGAGTAGTATTTTGGTGCTTAGCTGTGAGGTCTGCTGTATTGTAGATTCTGATTGGATATTAACTTGGTTCCATCTCAAATCAATACTAAATACAATCTTGAGTCCCAAAACTGAGCATACAAATGGCCTGTGTAGACATCAAAGATAGTTGTTGTTTGTGTATAGATATCATGAAGAGCAATAAGTTGATCACCAAGGCATTAGCCATTTAGGGCAGGCAACAGGGCAATTACACCTACATTGGACATTATGATAGGCTTACTACAGAGTTGACAAGTTTGTGTATCCCAGACTCAAATATTACTATTCTCAGGAGATTTACATGCAAAGAACTTCCCATCAGGTGAGTATACCCATAAACACCAACCAAAATACACTTCATTAGCAAAGTGAAAAGGATGAAACTGGGCAGTGTTGTGATTCCATGAATAACATGAGGTAGATCTATGGATGATGATGGTCAAGCCATCAGGTACCAGATAAATGTCTTTATCAATATTGATGTTTAGAGAAAACATACATTTTGTTATGACTTGGCAAAAAATGCCTAAGTTGTGACATAGTGACAACTGTGACAGAGAAGTGACAAGTGTAACACATGACATGTCACATAATGGAACATTCTAGAAGGTCATGTGATTGCAGGAGATAGGTGCACAGACCAAGTAGAATTTGTATAAGTAGTGTACTTGAATAAATGAGAACTCTATTGAGTTCTTCTTGTCAACTCAGACTTGGAGGGTAGCTAAGTCATCTCAGGCTAAGTTACTACAGCTGACTTAGAACTACTCCTTATCTGAGTTAACAAGGAGAACTTAATAGAGTTTTCATTTGATTATGGTATACTACTTAGATATTCTACTACTGGTCTGTGCACCTATTTCCCACAATCACATGACCTTCTAGAACCTTCTGTCACATGACATATCACATGTTACCTTCTATTACTCTATTACTCTATCACACTATATCACAACCTACTTAGGTAAGAAAAGAAAAAAAGAAAATAGAAATAACTTAGGTATTTTGGTCAAGTCACGACATATCATACTCTCCACAAGGCCTTGAATTTCTTTATGAGATTCTTCTTGCATCTCAAAATGCTACAAACTTGATCAGTTACCCTATTCCCAAAAAAAAACATGAGTTAACTTTATATACAACCTTGATACAAGTGACAGTGCTTTGTACTATGGAATGCACCTACTTTAGGTCAGACAATATGTATGTATGTTAGATTCAATTACCTTTCTAGCAGCTGTAATCAGCCTGCTAATGGCCTTTCCAAATTTGATTAACATTCTATAACCAGTGCTTGCAGGATAAAGATAACTTAAAATGGGTTTGAAATTCTTTAGCTGCTCTATTGTACTTCTGATTTGTGTATCCAGGACCTATAAATTGTTTATATAGGCCTACAATTATATTTGGATAAGGAATCTACATATTGATAATAATCAAGTGCATATCTCAGCAACAATCCAGAGCTGAAATCCTAATACTGTATTCAGAAATTCTACTGTGAAATTTGCTGAGGGATCATGAGCATATCATAAGCAATTGAGATAAGATTCAACTCACATTTTGTTTCCTTCTGTGATTCTAAAACCAGGTATTTCTATAGCATATCAAACTTAATTCTGGTATTACATATGAGATTGCCCTCTAGAGCATGCCCAAGGGTAATTATTTTCCACTGTTGGGACTTTTTGTGGATTTCAATATTTAGGTCACTTCCTTTCTTGACAATCCTATATCATATGAATGTATAAAGTTGCTTGGGCATTCAGAAGGTTAGTCCATTATCCTTGGGCCAATTCTAGACTTTGTTCCCCTCTATTTTACTGAGAAGTTGGATAGTTTGTGCCATAACAGATTCAGCTCATGTTGCCATTGTTTGAACTAGAGTGAGTAGGAAGAAATGTTACAAATACAGGATAATAAAAAGAACAAGATCTTGATACTGCCTTATGACATAAACCAGGTGGGAACTTGACAATTAACATCTAGGCATGTGAGAAACACAGGGAAGCAAATATAGGAGCAAATTGTTTTATTTGGAAGCCATTATTATTGTACTGCATCCATTATTTTTAAAGCATGGTCAACTCACACACTAGTATAAGCATTATTTTCAATCATATATTCTCACCTCAGTATATATAGTTTGTAGATAGGAGAAGACATGCATCAGCTGGGATGTCTTCCTAGATTTGATTATCCACCTTGAGAAGAGCCATAGATAAGCAGGTAAAGGTAGTATTGACTAACTAGAAGGATAACCAGGTTGGGGTGGATATATAGATGCATGCAAGGATAGTGACTACATGTAACTGTAAAACAAGTGGAGGATAAGAAGTTGGTGTTATAGTCATAGTGTAAAGGTATGGACTTAGGAGGGAAGTTCTGACCCCAACAATGAGCATTGAAAGGGAAGAACTCAATAGAGTCCTTCATTAAATTAACTATCTACTTATACAAATGTTCCATGGTCTGTGTGCCTAGTTCACATGACCCTTACCAATCTACTATACAGTTCTTATGTAACTTCTTCCCATGCTATTTATATCTTTTGATGTTTCCCACTAACTGTTTGAATACCTAGGAAATTCCTTTCTTTTGGGACATCTCATAACATATAGCTGGTGTTGGTGGTGAAGCAGTCAAGGATGGATTGGGATGAGTAGACTCTTGGGGAGGTGTAAGAGCATCCTAATACTCATTGGTGTCATGGTAATGACTTGTTGAGGATAGAAACCATTTTTGATACTTACAAGGTAGTACATTTGATATGCTTGGGTACAACTATGCACTACCATAAGAGGAAAACTAGTCAGAGGCCTAGTGGAAGAGATCAAGTGTCTATGCCATAGATTGTATATAAGCAATCACCTCACATATAGCTCCTGTAGGAATCACATAGGAGTAAATGATATTTGACAAGCCAATCAAGTGAGAATCAATCTATCAGCACCATTGTCATATGAGTACACAAAGTCAGTTAATAGTATGCAAGTGATTAGAAAACAACAATTAATAGACAAACAATGATTCCAGTAGTAATTTATAGGTGTAAGATTACTACATATTTCAGTACTTGTCAGTTATTATCCTACTCTTCAGACTTCATTGCTGTTACCTCCTATCTCCTATGACAAAAATTGTCTGCACCTAGGTGGACAGAGCATTTATGACTATTAGAAAAGTGCATTATCTTGTTGCAGGACAAAAAGACCTTTGCTTCTATATCAGATGATGCAACTATGTATATCTGCAATTCTAAAATATATCATTATATTTCAGGCTCATTCAAGCTGAGAAACCTAGATCATACTTGTCTAGAGGATCAATTTGATATGTGTCTCAGTCCTGATGGGAAGTATATCCCAGTCATATATCATTGTGAAAATAAGTTATCTTGCCATGTATTAGGAATATTGAAAAGGGAGAAGATGTACTTGAAATTGAGGGCTTTGATTTTGTATTCATTCACTGTGGTCATAGTGAGAGAAGAATTGTATCAATTGGATAGATGAAGATAGATCTTCAATTTGGACAATTGCCTCAGAGAACCAACATCCAACTCAAATCCTGGTCAAGTTGTAGGATATTGAAAATGGTATATTTGATAGGCTGTTTTAGATGACCAGTATTACTGTCACCAAGTTCTCTCCTAATGGGAAATATCTTGCTGTAGAAAGGCAGTCTGAGAGTGTTGTTGAGTTATGGAATTTGGAGAATCACAAGATCACTTATCAATTCTCACATCCTGCTGGCAAGCTTTCATTCTTCCAACTAACAACTATTTAATGGTTGCATTTGAGATATCTCACTAAAAATATCTTTGGAGACTGAACATACAACAGATAGTGTTCCTAAATATTGGTGGCTATTGGAATAAGATTCCTCCAGCCATTATCCATTTATCCCACACCAATCATATATTTGTCCCATGAGATTTCATAGTGGAGATATGGGAGGTATTAACAGCTGGCTCAAATATGATCTTCAAAACAGAGCCATTGATAGATAGGTTGATAACCAGTATTTGTACATCACATGATGACCACAGGCTTTTTATTGGAAGTTCTAATGGAGCTGTGAGGATGTTGAGCATAGAGGATTTGGGGAGCAATCAGTCTATCACTCAAGATGAAAGAGTATTCATTGCACTCTTGCTCTCTGAAAAGATGGTAGCTATAGAATAGGCATGTTGAATTGTGGGATACAACTACCTGTTGAATTTTCAGTAGATGACAATCAGATAGCCATTTGGTCTAAATCTCTTATCACTATATAAATCACCCAGAGAATTGCCTCTCATTTGACTTTACCTAAAGGAAAGAGTGTCTACTCTAGGAAGGCTACCTTCCAAACATGTAATGACCTGGTTATATGCACCCAGCTAGACTCAACCTCAGGGTTACTCCAGGTTTGGAAAGTGAAGGATCACAGCAAATGTGTAGTAACTTAGCCTGAGATGACTTAGCTACTCTCTAAGTTTGAGTTGACAAGAAGAACTTAATAGAGTTCCCATTTATTCAAGTACACTACTTATACAAATTCTACTTGGTCTGTGCACCTATCTTCTGCAATCACATGACCTTCTAGAATGTTTCATCATGTGACATGTCATGTGACACATTTGTCACTTCTCTGTTATACTATGTCACAACTTAGGTGTTTTTGCCAAGTTATGACATCAGCACAACTAAGTTCTTACATGATGTATCTAGCTGATCAGCTCAACAAGCTCAAGGATGTTCCAAATTTGAAAGAAATGTACTGTACTATTAGCAAATTTCATGAGATAATGGAAGAAGTAGTAAATTTCATTTGTAACTGGCTCAAGAGCTAGCTTGGTGTGTATATATCTATATAGGATGAAATTTCAACTGAACCATCTGTCCAGCCAAGTACATCCTCACTGTCCCTCAGAAGAATAGGGTTATCAAGTTATGGAAGAATGTGGATGAATTTAGGGATCTGCTTATTGCAGATCTCACAATAGAAATTTGAGTAGTACAACAGCTGGAGGAATTGGTATAGGCCCTTGGGGGAAATAGGCTTTCCCTCTGCAAACCATGTATGGCAAACACCCACCTTGATATCTTACAAGAGATTAAAACTAGAATCAAGAGCACAGGCAGCCACAATATGATCTGGATAAGGGGGACTCCTGGTATTGGCAAGTCAGTATTGGCAACTAGTATTACAAGTTGACTATAGAGCTAGCAGTGATATGTGATATGGTTCTAGTTCAACCATACACAATATACCACAATCACTATAGAAGCACTCTGGCATGTTGTTGTCTGTGACCTTGCCCACATGTATCTATCTCTTTGTCAGCAATTAGCCTAGGACAATAGAGAACTCAGCTTATCTAGCATTAATTGCCTTTTCAAGAAGCTCATCCAGGAATCATTATCTATACTCACACTTGATCACAATCAACTTGAGCAGCTTCTGGTGATTGTGGTAGATGCATTGGATGAATGTGGTAGTCTCAGGTATGACTCACCTGGGAGGAATGACTTTGAGGGGCTCTTGCATATGCTCAAGCACTGAGCTCTCATCAGCCACTTAAAGAAGTTCAAATTGATCATTACCAGCTGGCCAGAGGACTGTATCACTCAGAACTTCCCAGAATCCATTAGAACATACATCAATATTCCCTCTGGCAATGATGTCAAGCCTAGAGATAGTACTTTAAAAGTACTGAGGTAATGATATCATTATATTCCAACTCATTATCACTATGTCATTTTCATTCCTCATCTCATTATTATTTATTACTTATCATATTGCTATAGCTACACCTGAGTCTACATTGATTCTTACTGGTATATAACCACAGTTATGCTATTCACTAGGATCTAGTCTTTGACACTTAGTCCTAGGTGTATTATCTTATATTTATGTACCTACCCAGTCTTTGATACTTGGTCTTAGCTAACTTGAGTGTAAAATCATTTTCCCCTTATCCCAATGTTAACTGCTGCCCCACTGTTAGAAAGACATTGACTTATTTCTCATATCATATCTCAATGATATGAACATGGAAAAGACATAAGTCAATTTATCTGGGCAATGACTGTTGCTAACTTTCTTTGAATAAATCCTAAATGATACTTTCATGTCCTTCAAACAAAGGAACAAGAGTGCAGTGCAGACAGATTTAAAGACTTGGATTCCTTGTATACCACTGTCATTAAAATATCATTTGGACATCTTGAAGAGGAAGAGATTAAGGCAGTCACCTCTGTTCTTAGTACAACATTTTTTGCCAAATGACTACTGGACAATAGCATGCTTATGAAACTCCCTGGAGTAGAGAATTTGGACATGCTATAATTCATTAGGAATAGTCTCATGTCTGTCGTCAACCCCAGTCCCATCCTTCAATCCCATCACAAATCATTTGAGGACTTCCTCTTCTCTTTCTCTTTTCTGTAAGCCTTACCCAAGTTCTCTAATGTTCAGGATCAAAACCTTCATGAGCACCAACTATTCTGGCTAATGTCAGGTCTACCATATTGCCCCTTGTTTCATATTCATCTACATTCTGGGCAGACCACCTTGTTCACATTCCATGTGATAAAACATTAATGGAGGTGGTCAATTTTGTGATATATGAGAAGCTTTTATTCTGGATCAAAGTGATGAGCATACTAGAAAAGACTCATGAGATGTTTGCAATCCTCAAAAGGGCATTAGAATGGCCTAAACTGGTGATATGTCCTATATTTAATTCCTACAATATAAATCTGAGATTGGATGGGTAGACACTCAACTCCAAGATGGAACTAATATCATTTATCTATGATGCACTCTGATTCATTTCAGTATTCATCATTCCTATCTCTAGGAGCATTCCTCAAGTTTATCTATCAGTCCTTCCATTTGCACCCACACACTCCTTTGTTGCTGAAAAATTCTAGCCAATGTTCCCAAATACTTTTATGATCAGTGATAGTAGGCCTTCCTAGCAGCTAATGACTGTCTTTGTTGCAGAGCACCATGAGCATGAGGTGAAGTACATTGTCTTGTTGCTGGACAAAAATACCTTTGCTTCTATATCAGATGATGCAATTATGTATGTCTGCAACCTTGAAACAGGTCATTATATTTCAGGCCTATTCAAGCTGAGAAGTCTGGATTTTATTGATTGGTGGGATTAGGTTAATGCTTGTTTCAGTCCTGATGGAAAGCATATCCTGGTCATATATTGTCATGACAATGAGTTATCTTGCCATATAGTAGTCTGGAATATTGAAAAGGGAGAGAGGGTGTTTCAAATTGAGAGCTTCAATTTTGTGTTCATTCACCATAGTTATAATAATGGAAGAGTTGTGTCAATAGATTGGATAGATAAAGATGGATTTACAGTCACCTCAATAGACTCAGAAGATAAAGATGGGTTTTCAATTTTGATAGTCATCTCAAAGGACCAACATCCAACTTGAATCCTGGTCAAGCTGTGGGATATTGGGAATGATAAATCTAACAAGCTGTTTGATATAACCAGTATTACTGTTGCCCAATTCTCTCCTAATAGGAAATATCTTACTATAGAAAGGGAGTCTGAGAGTGTTGTTGAGTTATGGAATTTGGAGGATGGCAAGATCACTCACCAATCCCCCTTTTATTACTTCATTTTTTACCAACCAATGACTATTTAATAGTTGCATTTGAGGAGGGTGATAGCAATTGTTTTTGGAGACTGGATACACAACAGATGGTGTCCTTAAATATCAATGACAGTGATGAAGAGACTTCTCTAGCCATTATCCATTTATCCAATACTATTGAAGCTATGAACTAATGCCTACTTTTCTCTCCATTATTACATTGCTTCTTCATACTGATATCACCTGCTTTACATTCTCTCTATATACCATGATGTTAACATTATGCTTCATCTACATTTCTCCCCTGTAACCACTGGGCAGCCAGAGTAGATAAATGGTCCTTTATAAAACTTGGATGGTCTGTAGTAGCTCCCTCAGTCATCTACCTTTATAGGTGACTCCTGAGACACTTTATTTAATAGACACCAATTGCATATTTGCTGCACAAGATTACATGGTGGAGATATGGAAGGTATCAATAACTGGCTCAAATATGATCTTCAAAACAGAGTAGCTGGCAGATTGGATGATAAGCAGTATTTGTGCATCATGTGATGGTCACAGGCTTTTGATTAGAAATGATGGTAGAATTGTAAGGATGTTGAGTATAGAGGATTTGGGGAGCAATCAGCCTATCACTCAAGATGAAAGAGAAATTATTGTACTCTTACCCTCTGGAAAGATGGTAGCTACAGAATCATGAAGAGATGGGCATCTTGAATTATGGGATACAACTACCTGGGAGTGTGTAGGGCCTAGGGATGTTAAGTACCCATCTCAAGTCATATTTTCTGCAGATGACAATTGGATAGCCATTTGGTCTGAATCTCTCATCACTATATGGGATATAAATCACCTGGAGAACTGCCTCTTATTCAATCCCATACCCAAAGAAAAGAGTGTCCACACTAGAAAGATTGCCTGTAAGAATTGGGTCATGCTGACTTAGATCCTTCTCCTAGTCTGAGTTGACAAGGAGAACTTGTTAGAGTTCCCATTCAATTACTGTACACTACTTATACACATTTCACTATTTACTATTATTTATAATGTCCCATGTGTTCCTTTTCACCTTACTATCCCATATGTCTGATCTCTGGAAACTAAAAGAAAAGAAAAGAAAAATATTGACTTAGTCATTTGGCCAAGTTATGTCAAAAAGAAAAAGAAAAGAAAAAGAAAATAAATAATGACTTAGCCATTTTGCTAAGTCATGACACTGCCTTCTAAACATGTAATGACCTGGTTATATGCATCAAGCTAAGAGATGATGACTTACATAAGACCTCAAGGCTACTCCAGGTTTGGAAAGTGAAAGATCACAGTAAATGTGTATTTTCTCTAGATATCAATATTAACAAATACTTGTTTATCTATCTGGTACCTGATAGCTTGACCATCATTATCCACAGATCTACCTTATGTTATTCATGGAATCACAACACTGCCTAGTTTAATCCTTTCCACTTTACTGATGAAGTGCATCTTCATGGGTATCCAATAGCATACTCACCTGACAGGAAGTTTATTTTATGTGAATCTCTCAAGGACCATGAGATCCAAGTCTGGAACACATGAACTAGTCAACTCTGTAGCAAGCTCATCACAATATCTGATGTAGGTATATGTTAGCACTAAGTTATGAAGGCTTATGGCTTAACCTAGGTGGTCATTCAGAAAGAACTCAATAGAATTCCTATTGAATTCTGGTAGCTACTTATACAAATGTCTATTGGTCTGTGTACCTATCTCCCACAATCACATGACCCTTACTAAGTACTATACATATCTTACATAATCCTTCCCATACTATTTATATCTTTCTAGTGTTGTATTTTTGGATGTTTCCCATCAGATTAATGAATGTACAAGAAATAGTTTTCTTTCTAGGAGTCATCTCATAATAGTATGATTGCTCTATTACCTACCCTAAATAGCTGACCCCTTGGTAATCAATTCATCACTCTTTGCAACAATAATGAAACAACTGTCTTCAACATCTATACAGGCCATTTTTATGCTCAGTTTGGGGACCTAGAATAGTCCAAGGCATTTATTTGAGATAGAACCAAGTTGATATTCTATTATCCAATCAGAATCTATGATATAGCAGATCTCATAGCTAAGCACTGAAATGCTCCTCATGAATATAAGTGTATCCTGTGAGGCATGAGAGAGATAGATAGATGGTAGGTGAAGACAATGGGTTACTGTTTTGGATCCTACTCAAGCATAGGTATGTTTTATACTTGCCTCAAGTACAAACAATCTAGGGGTGGCCACTGAAGGTAGACTTCTCAAACTTCAAGTTCAACACCAAGTGGACAGAATATATTAATAAAGAGTGGCTAAAAGGGCTTGAGGATGGGTGGAAATAGGTGGGAAGGCTGCTTAGGTAGGAGCTCAGGACATACAGTTATATATCCTTGAGTACTTGTATAATTTTTTTAATAAATTTATTTAGTATCTATTGCTATAGAAAAATCCCATAGACATTGTATTCCTGCATAATATGCCAATCCACAAGACCACAATTCACCATTGTCTTGACAATATCACCTTAATCCTTCTTGGCTAATACCACTGCAAGACTGGCTGAAAAAAGTGTTCTGACAATTCTAATTATATGCCAATTACTACCCTTTATCACTATCTCATGTTATCTGTGTCAGCAATATCTTTATTTTATATCCTATTCACTCTCTAGTGATTGGATTCAAAGTATGATATAACACTAAGTATATATTCTACTTTACATAAAGAAAATCATCTAGCTTTTTGACCATCTTTGTATAAGCAAGCAGTTCTTGATGAGGATATTGAAAAGACCTTCCCCTCCTTTGACAATGCTTGAGTGACAAAATATAATTTCAGATCTTGATTGTGCCATCCTGCATGACTTTGCATGCTTGAGTGACTTATAGTAGTAACAAAGTAGCATGACCTGTTGGTGGCCTTGATGATACTCTAGGAATCCAGTTTCATCTGATAGTAGGAAGAGAGATCGATGTGGAATAGTATATTGGTAATATTGATAGGAACAGGCCAAGGACCATATAAAGTCTCATGGGCAGTGAGGCCATGAGGATAGCAAGACATTAGATGAAGGACTAGACTTGATCAGAAACAAGTTCTAGTACAAACTTTGAAATTCAATTTTGAGGTCAGCATTTAACTGGGTGAGAGTGGTGGCAGCATTGACATGAAAAGGGGAATAGCCACAGAGGAGAACATAGGTGATGATAGCTGTACACAGACAGAGAACAATAAGCTTGTATTTTATTGGTATATGCATATGGAAGTGATCATACTTGTAGACCAGTTTTATGTGGCCAGTGTTCTTGATGATTTCAGGGACAACATAAGTAAAAGAGCTGGTAAGAGAGAAGAGTTACTTGTTGGGAGAATAAAGGCATTTTTCCCTGTAAAGAGATAAGCAAAGGGAAATTAAGGATGGAAAATGGATAGGGACTTGCATATCTAAGTCAATGATGATGATGTCACTGATGGGGTTGTTAGACAGACAGAAGATGTTCTCATGTCTGTCAAGCAGAGACAAGCAAGTATATATGAGGTCTCTATAGACAATAGAGGTAGTCAACAGCATTGAGAAAAGGGCAGATGACAGTGACAGCATTGTGAAAAACTTAGAAAAGGTGATCTAAAATGATAAGATGAGAAGAGACAGGTGATATTGGGTGATTGAGACCACCAAGGTCCAGAGAAGTAGTGAGAAAAAATCACCAAAAAAGTGCCTCATGTCCCAGTGGCTGTGCTATGCAGAGTAGGAGCATGGACAGCAGATATTTCAAGGAATCAATGACATCGTAGAATAGTCTGCATGGATGACTGGACATGGCCACTAAGTTTTGCTTGGTGCAATGGGGATCAGAAATGTGATGGTCACTGTGTGACAGAGAAGGTTTACTCATCATCTGATGCAGGCACTGCAAAATATCAGATGTCTCTGTGTCTTCTGCAGACATTTTCTGCATCCCATATTTCCTGCATGAGAATAAAACCCTGATGTAGGTGCTTGACCAGCGTTCGACCTTTTTGGGTATAGAATAACGATTATAAGAAGAGGCTTTGATACAGAAATCCATTATCAGAAAAATTGTATATAAGCCATTGTCTTGGGATATCTCATAGTGTTGACATGCGCACTGGCGGAGCATGCTCCATTTCTTCTTTGTCTAATGCTTTTCTTGATGAGTGCTATGACCCATATGCAACTCATCGTAATCTAACGTGTAAATTATCTGACTTTGACTTTGACTTCTCTACAGAACTTTTATATTCATCCGTCTCGAGCTCCATTCTTCGGGGTACATGGTTGATTCGGATAGTTATTTACATATTTTCATTCGTTCTTGAATTGCATCCTGGTTACTGTTGTTTTCATACTTAACGTTTTCATTTCATGCTCAACACCTAAATAGTATTTCTGGTAAAATATCAACGCAAAAGGACATTAAAAACAGAGGTACATTCAGCGACAAAATTAATATATAAAATTTTGATTTCTCATATAGATGAGTGGATTGTATAGATGAGATTATTGTATTTACTGTGTGCTGTCATTCTTACCCTCGTGCTCACGTACTCAGTGTCTCTTTCTTTGATATCTAGTAATCAAGCCACGGCAATTTTTACATTTCATATCATGACAACTTGATTGCGGTGAGGGATAATTTGAGCGCCAATCCTTGGGGATGAGAATATGTTGAAGATTGGAGAAGATATTTGCCTATGATGTTAGCAAAGAACGTGCAAAGGATGCGCGGAAGAACAAATATCACAGATTCAAGCTATGTTTTTGTTCTTCGGTTGAGGGCTATACCCTCTCTTCTTCTCTCTTCACTAGTTGGCCCTGCTGTCAATTATTATATCATACTCGTCGTCGCTCTTGCATAAATTCTGTAATAAAGTGGCATGCACTGTGGCCTCTATTTGGTTTGATAGTTAATTCAAGTGATGTCAACTCACTTTTGGCGAAAACACACTTCCCGGTTCCGACTGTGGTCCAAGTCAAACAGGGTCAAGGGCATGTCAGTTTCAATCAGCATCGAATACCCACCCATTTGATATCATTGGTGGTTGGCAGTACAGGTAACAGTGTAAGGTCAATTTCAAGTCATCAGCATCATTGTCTGCCTTTCAGTCTACCCAGATGGGAAAGGACCAGATAATGGGAAATACTATCGATCCTATTCCATGAGTTGTAATACAATCTGGCAGTGCTTTGAGAATCAACTGACTAATTGAGAACAATAGCACCTATGACAACTCCCACGTTAACAGCTTCATCATGCTTCTGACGTGTCTGAATTCCCACCCGTTACAGCTCACGAGGCAGTGAAAGGTGTTGATTGCGTCGCAATCTTGTTCCTGTTGTAATTCCTATAATCGCAGTATCCCTTCCTACTCACTCAAGTCTACATAATGGCACAACAAACTCAAAATTGTATGACACGAGCTATCCGTGTTCTTAGTAAGTGTCACTCTGCCCCAATCAATCCATCAGCAGGCTTATTGTATTTAATTTCAGAATTTATTGGACAGCTTGATGATGGATTTTCACGATCCCTTATCATCAAGTACTCTCATCAGGCAGATGCTCCCTTCCAAACCCTCAAAGATAGATTCAATAACAAAAAAAGGACTGAGCAAAGTTTGAGCTTGGCCCAGAATGGATGGTGAGACAAGCTTTGAGTGTGCATGCAGTCCTATATATTCATCCGGTGTAGTATTTTCAAGGAAGGAAATGATATGAATATTGAAATATACAAAGAGTCCCGAGGGAAGAAAATCATCACATTTGGAAGCGCCTCAGAGGGCAATCTCTTGTGTCAAGTCAGTATTAAATTTGACGATCTATGGAGACACTTGGTTTCTGAATCACAGAATGAAATGAAATGTAAGCTGATCTTTGTCTCAATCACTTCCGGTGGACTCATGATACCTCAGCAAACTTCGAGGCAAAACTTATTCCTACGATCTCAGGACTGCAGCTTTGGATCATCGCCGAGGTATGATTATTTTCGGAATGATGAAGATTCCCTATTCAGATATAACCGTAGGCATATGGCAGTGATTTACGCTCTATTGACACCAAGATTGTGAGTACAATAGAGAACTTGAACAACTTCAGGCCCATCTTGAGTTGTCTCGGTTCTGCAAGCGATGGTGTTGGGATATTTATCGAGCTTGGAAAGGCAATTGGCGGAGTAAATCATTCATGAATAATACACATACCCATTACCTGACTCAAAAACAGCTTAATTCAGTAGTGAAGACGGTTTTCTCTTGCATCGATGTTGCATACCAAGTTGGCTTCTTTCTCATTCTTAATATGAATAAAATGACTGATAGATTTGGTAGCATATCAAGGCCCAAGAAGAATCTCACAAATCAATGAAAAGACTCGCTGAGAGCATGACACTTCTAGCAAACCAGCTCAACAGGGTCAAGAAAGTTCCAAATTCAAAGGAGCTGTATCGTACAATCAGCGAGTTTCCGGAGATGATGGGAGAAGTGATGGATTTTATTCAAGAGTGGCTTGAAAACTGGACCCGTACGTATGAGTTAATGTAAGATGAATATACCCTGATGAGTCCGTTCCAGGCCAGTACATTCTTGTTGCCGCTCAAAGGGACAAAGCGATTGAAATACGGAACAAGCTTGATAACTTCAGAGACAGATTTATGGTAGATCTTGCGATAGAGATGCGAGTCAAGCAAGGTCTGGCGTTTATGCTTGATATTAATTGCCCAACTTGTCTGATTCATGGTATCAGATGCCATGGCAAATGATGTCAAGTTTATTCGAGGTGGGCAGTCTGTCACTCCTATTCATGAACACATCACTTTTCTCATGGACAAACTTTCTACTAGAAAATGCAAAAGAAGTTGCCGAGCAGAAGAAGCTGGATGACTTGGTGAGAGACCTTGGTGGAAAAAGGATCCCTCTCCGAAACCCATGTATGGAGGGCACCCGCCTTGACATCTTACAAGAGATCGAAACTAGGATAAAGAACACCGATGGCCACAACGTGATTTGGATAAGGGGATCTCCCGGTGTTGGAAAATCGGCCTTGGCAGCTAGCATTACGGCTCGACTACAGGACCAGAAACGACATGTGATATGGTTCCGGTTCGACTGTACACAGTCTACCACGATTACAACAGAAGCCCTCTGGCGTGTCGTCGCCTGTGGTTTTGCCTGCCGGTATCCATCTCTTTGTCAACAATTAGCCCAGGGCAATAGGGAACTCAGCTCATCTAGCATTGATTGCCTTTTCGAGATGCTCATCGAGAAACCATTATCCACACTCACACTGGATCACGATCGACTCGAGCAACTTCCAGTGATTGTGGTAGATGCATTGGATGAATGTGGTGGTCTCTGGCATGACTCATCTGGGAAGGATGACTTCGAGGGGCTCTTGCATACGCTCAAGCGCTGGGCTCTCATCAGCCACTTGCGGAAGTTCAAATTGGTTATTACTAGCCGGCCAGAGGACAGTATCACTCAAACTTTCCCAGATTCCATCAGTACCCATATCACTATTCCCTCTGGCAGCGATGTCGAGCCTGGGGATAGTGCCTCCAACGATATTCGTGCATTCCTCAAGAAAAGACTCGAGGACATAAATATGGGAGATACATGGGTTGATGAGGCTCTTGATCATCTTGTTCCTGGCGCTGCTGGTATGTTTATCTGGGCGAAAACGGCTACCGACTTCCTTCAGGAAAATCCCGCACCACGCTTCCATACACTTAAAAAAAGGAAGCAAGAGGATAGCACAGAGGGGTTCAAGGACTTATATTCTTTGTACTCAACTGTTGTCAAAACATCATTCCAAGAGGTTCCAAAGCAAGAGATTGAGGCGATCACATCTGTTATGGGCGCAATGATATTTGCAAAACAGCCACTTGATGACAATGGGCTTATCATGCTTCCTGGAGTAAGAATTCGAGGCTCAGATTTGAATATGCTGGATTTCATCCGAAAGGGCCTTGTGTCCGTCATTGACTCTGGCCGCATCCTTCGTTTCCACCACAAATCATTCGAGGACTTCCTTCTGTCTCCCTCTTTTTTGCAAGCCCTACCTAAGCACTCTGATGTCCAGGATCGGAACCTTCATGAACACCAACTTTCTGCAATGTGCCTGAACTGTCTTGTATCATCGGAGCTCCATTTCAATATGTGCAATTTGGGATCTTCAAACATAAAGAATGTGGATATTTCTACTGATGTCAAGACCACCATCTCTCCCCTTGTCTCATATTCATCTACACTCTGGGCAGACCACCTTGTTCACACTCCATGTGATGAAATGTCAATGGAGGCGGTCAAGTTTGTGTTGTACGAGAAGCTTCTGTTCTGGATCGAAGTGATGAGCATATTGTGGAAGGCTCATGAGGTTTCCGCAATCCTCAAAAGGGCATTAGAATGGCCTTCACTGGCGGTATGTCCTGTATTTAATTCCTACAATACAAATATGAAGTTGGCCGGCTAGACACTGGACCCCAAGGAGCTGATATTGTTTATCCGTGATGCGCTCCGATTCATTTCAGCATTCATTATTCCTATTTCTAGGAGCGCTCCTCAAATCTATCTATCAGCCCTTCCATTTGCACCCACACACTCCCTCGTTGCCAAAAAATTCCGGCCAAGGTTTCCAAACACTCTTACGATCAGTGACGGCAGGCCTTCTCAGTGGCCAATGACTGTTTTTGTTGCAGAGCACCACTGGGGTGTGGTGGAGTGCATTGTCTTGTCGCCAGATGAAAAGACCTTTGCTTCTATATCAGATGGTGCAACTATGTATGTCTGTGACTCTGAAACAGGGTCATTGTATTTCAGGCCCGTTCAAGCTCAAAAACATACATGCGTGGGGTCGAGTTGATGCCTGTTTCAGTCCTGATGGGAAGCACATCCTGGTCAGATCTCGTCACGACAAGTTATCGTGCCGTGCAGCAGTCTGGAACATTGAAAAGGGAGAGGAAGTGTTTCAAATTGAAGACTCCAATTTTGTGTTCATTCACCATGGTCATAATAAGGGAAGAATTGCGTCAATAAATTGGATAGATGAAGATGGATCTTCAATTTTGACAGGCACCTCAAAGGACCGACGTCCAACTCAAATCCTGGTCAAGTTGTGGGATATTGGGAATGATAAATTTGACAGGCTATTCGACATAACCGGTGTTGCTGTCGCCCAATTCTCTCCTAATGGGAAATATCTGGCTGTAGGAAGGCAGTCTGAGAGTGTTGTTGAGTTATGGAATTTGGAGGATGGCAAGATCACTCATCAATTCTTGCATCCCCCAGGCGACCTTTCATCACTCCATTTTTCACCAACCAACGACTATTTAACAGCTGCATTTGAGGGGGATGACGGCAAATGTCTTTGGAGACTAGACACACAACAGATGGTGTCCTTAAATATTAGTCGCAATCTCTATACGGTTCCTCCAGCCGTTATCCATTCATCCGACACCAATCGCGTATTTGCCCCATGAGATCAAACGGTGGAAATATGGGAGGTATCAACAACCGGCTCAAATATGATCTTCGAAACAGAGCGGCTGACAGATTGGGAGATAACCAGTATTTGTGCATCGCGCGATGGCCACAGGCTTTTGATCGGAAATAGTGGTGGAACTGTGAGGATGCTGAGCGTGGAGGATTTGGGGAGCAATCAGCCTATCACTCAAGATGAAAGAGTATTCATCGCACTCTCGCCCTCTGGAAAGATGGTGGCTACACGATCACGAGGAGATAGACATCTCGAATTGTGGGATACAACTACCTGGGAGCGTGTAGGGCCTAGGGATGTTGAGGACGCAGATGAAGTCGCATTTTCCGCAGATGACAATTGGATAGCCATTTGGTTTAAATCTCTCGTCACTATATGGGATATAAATCACCCAGAGAACCGCCTCTCATTCGACCCCACACCCAAAGGAAAGAGTGCCGGCACTAGGGAGGCTGCCTTCCAAACATGTAATGACCTGGTTATATGCACCACACTAGAAGACGATGACTCGCATGAGACCTCAGTGTTATTCCAGGTTTGGAAACTGAAGGATCACAGTGAATGTATATTTTCTCTAGACATCAAATACGACATCAAATACTCGTCCATCTATTTGGCACCCGATGGCTTGACCGTCATCACTTGCGGACCCACCTCAATTTATTCATGGAATCACGACACTGCCCAGTTTCATCCTTTCCACTTTGCTGATAAAGCGCATCTTCGCGGGTATCTACGGGCGTACTCACCTGACGGGAAGTTCTTCGCATGTAAATCTCCCGAGGACAGTAACATCCGAGTCTGGGACACACGAACTGGTCAACTCTGTGGCAAGCCCATCACAATGTCCAACGTGAATGAGATTGCCCTGTCGCCTGCCCTACATGGCCGATCCCTTGGCGATCAACTCATCGCTCTTCACAACATCGACACAAAAACAACAACTGTCTTCGACGTCCACACAGGCCATTTGTATGCTCAGTTTTGGGACCCAGGACGGCTCTTGGCGTTTATTCGAGATGGAACCAAGTTGATGTGCAATTATCCAATCAGAATCTACGACATAGCGGACCTCTTAGCTAAGCACCAAAATGCTCCTTACGGATATAAGCGTGTTTCAAAGGATGGATGGATGGTGGGTGAAAACGATGAGTTACTGTTTTGGGTCCCACTCGGGCACAGGAAAGTTCTATGCTTGCCTCAAGTAGAAGCGATCTGGGGGCGGCCAACAAAGGTGGACTTGTCAAACTTCAAGTTCGGCACTGAGTGGACGGAATGCATTAAAAAAGAGTGGCTGAAAGAACTCGAGGAAAGGGGGAAACGGGTGGGGAGGCTGCTTAGGTAGGGGCTCCAAATGTACAGTCACATATCCTTGAGTTCTACGATTTTTTATAAATTTATTCAGTATCTATTACCATAGAAAAATCTCACACATATTATATTATATTCCTGCATCAATATACCAACACAGAAGACCATGATTGACCACTGTCTTGACAACATCGCCTTCTTGGCTAATACCACTGCAAGATTGGCTGAAAAAGTGTTTTGATAATTCTAATTGCATGAAAATCATTCCCTTTGTCCTTACAACCCTATCTTATCTTGTGGCTTACAAGATATTGAACTGGAAACTTGTTGATGAGTTTCTGGGTAGCTTCAGGTTGTTGACCTCATTTCTGTATGTTAGTTTGAGGTCAAGATGCCTTTTGGACATGGTTGGACAGCAAGGTCACAAGCAGACTTACCAGTACATAAAACTATGATGCCTATAAACCCAACAAAGCAAGTCACTTGCAATGCTCACAAATGCATTTCAGAGAAGCCCACCCAACATGCTAAAGCCCAAGACAGGTGTGCACAGGACCTTGAAGGAATGGCCAACTACCTGACAGACAACACAAAAAGCAAGCACTCCCCACTTCAAGACAGCCTTCTGGGCACAATTCCCAAGTGTGTTATGGTTCAACTGACACTCAAACAGGCATACTCCTTGGAATACCAAGGAGTGCAAGGTGTGTTCAAAGATTCAATGATTCACTGAATTCTACAACTTACATTACTTATCATATTTTGCTGCATTCTTCATCAATGTGAGAGCCAAGAGATCCATTGCTGAAAGTTGTATAAAGATACTAATTACAAGCACACTCAACTACACTTATCTATAGTAGTAGGGCATGACCACCACTCACCATCCAGAGAGCAGAGAGCCACAAGAAATGCACAGGAGAATAAAGTGAGTAATACCAAGGAACAGGTATGTATATTGCCTTTAAGAGTAGCCAGCCAACAACCTTTTCAAGGTGTAAATACTCAATAATGATCCTTCCACAGGTTCACCTACAGAAACCTTGTTATGACTTTTACTTCCTCTAAATGACCAAGTTTGGTCAGCTTCTCAGCAAAGAAGTGCTGTTTCTGGCTCCCTAACACCAATCCAAAGACCTCACTAAGCTATTCAATTGGTAGTAGCAATGGGTAGTATATACAAAGGGCAGGGATGTAATCAACATGAGCTGATGACTTGCACTTACTAGGTATTCCTTGTTGAAGAGCAATAATTGCAATGCTCTATTCCCAGCATGACAGTGTTATGACTTGGTCAAATGTCTAAGTCATTTATTATTTTTTTTTCCTTTTCCTTTTTCTTTCTTACCTAAAGATGTGACAGTGTGACAAGTGTAACATAGTGTGATGGTAGATGTGACAGAGGCATCATGTCACATGTCACATGTCACATTTAAAAAAAATGAGATATTTTTAGAAGGTCATGTGATCACAGGAGATAGGCATACAGACCAAGTAGTAAATGTATAAGTAGTGTACAAGAAATAAATGGAAACTCTATCAAGTTCTTTTTGTCAACTTGGACTTGGAGTAGTACTAAATCAGCATGACTAAGTTCTTATAGACAGAGTTTCACAAGATTACCCAGACCTTCCAGCCAAGGTGTAAGAACTCACTGGCTCTGTTAATGTAGCATGTATATGGCCCAGAACATCTAAGGGCATTACAGATCTGTTATTGCCTCAAACTTCTATTAGCTAGACACTGACAGTCCCTCTAAGAAGCCATAGACTAGTCACAGCCAGCCTGACTATTTAGCAGGTTAAGGTCTTGTTTGTTATCAGAATTAACCAGACAAATCACTCTACCAACTAAGAATGGCCATACACCACTATCCATAAAATCATGAAAGAGCTATCAATCTATCAATTCTAGTTATGTCTAGACCTGGTGAATTTCCCTATGTTGAGTCAAATTAAGCTGTAAGCTCCATACCTGGTAGTACCCTTCCATCAATTCCTTTAAGTTTCAGCCTTGCGACCATATTCTCTCCAGAACCCAAAGACTTTGATTTCTTATAAGGTACTGAATGACACATCAATTTTGAGGTCATCTGATCTCTAGTTGGCATAGTTTACTGTTAAGACTACAATAGTATCTGATTGTTTTCGATCTCCTAACCTTTGTCCTTGATCAATGAAAATATCCTTGGCAAATGCTTTCACAATAGTTGGTCTTAAGTCAATCCAAGAATTTTACCTCTAGCAACTCAATACCAATGCCCCCAACTATCTCTATTAATTATTATGGTGACTCTAGAAACCAACAAAATAAAATCCTGCTCCTAGAAGAGTTTACTGGCTACTAGGAAAACCACTTCTCAATCCTCACAATGAGACTGATAAAGCTAATCATACAGATGTAGAGTTCCAGCCTGTGGAGTTTGCCAATAGTGTATCTGGACCAGATCCTCACAGCTATGAGTGCTCCAGATGCTGACAGGTGGAGACAAGCCTATAACACTGAAATCTCAACTCTAATTGCAAATGGGACTTGGGAACTCATTGAACTCCCTCAGGATACTAAAGTTGTTCAGTCAGGCTGGATGTTCAAGGTCAAGTTGAATCCAAACAATACTGTTGAATGCTACTGCTCCAGACTTGTTGCAAAAGACTATTCCCAGTGCCCTGGATATGACTATACTAAAGTCTTTACTCCTACATTCTGTTTGGCTTCACTATGTCTCATTACTGCTCTGGTAGCCAAGGAAAGATTCAAGATGCATTCTGTTGACATATCCTCTGTCTTTACCTATAGAGAGCTTGATGAAGTGATTTATATAAAGTAGCCTAAAGGATATCACCAGGGAGGTCCCAATGTTGTTTGCAAACTGCACAAGTCACTCTATGGCCTCAAACAGTCAGCTAGGTAATGGAACAAGAAGCTGCATTCAGTACTTGACTTCTTGGGCTTCAAATGCATTTTAAGTGACAACTTCATCTATAACTTCATCTATATCTACTCCAAGAATGAAGTTAAGCTTATTGTACCCATCTTCATTGATAATATCACTTTGGTCTCAAAGGATAATATAGCCATGGACTCTACAGTGCAGGAATTGAGTAATTACTTCAAACTTCATGATCTAGGTGCAACAATCTTCCTTCTCTCAGTTCAAGTCAAACAGGACCTAGAAGCCCACACCATTTCACCCTCACAAAGCCACTATGTAGACAAGCTCCTAAAGTGATTCAACATGGAAGACTGCAATCCTGTTAAGACTCCTCTCTCTCCTGGCTTAGACTTGTCCAGTTTGGTTCCAACTCCTTTCCAGTAAAAACAAATGTGCTCTATTCCTTACCTTGCTGCTGTAGGCTCTCTGTAGTACCTAGCTACCATAACATGACCTGACATTGCTTATACTGTGTCCTACCTTGGATATTTCAACCACAATCCTCATCCTGAGCACTGGACAGTAGTCAAGCATCTACTCTGCTACTTGAAGGGCACTTTATACTACAAGCTTGTGTACAGCAAAAGCGATGACTCTGAGCTATTCTAGACTTACTCTGATGTCTCTCACAGTAGATGCAAGTAAACTAGTCATTCTACTGGTAGATATGCAACTGTTATGTGTGGAGCAGCAATAGAATGGTCTTCAAAGCATCAGCTATTTGTTACTCTCTCTAGCACTGAAGCAGAATATATTGTAGCTGTTGAGGCAGGAAAGGAAATCAAGTGGATGAGGAATATCTTGATAGAGTTTGAATATCCACCTTCTTATACTTTGACACTCTTTATTGACAACAAGTCTGGGATTGATATATCAAAGAACCCTGAGCACCATGGATGGATAAAGCACTTGGGTTTGTGGTTGTACTGGCTTAGAGATGCAGTACAGGAGTCTCTGATTAGCCCTGTCTATGTTCCAACTCAACAAAACATTACTGAGTTGTTTACCAAAGCAGTTCAGCCTCAGGTGATAGAGTTTGCAATTTCTAAACTTGGTTTGAGATCTTGAATGCTCTTTTCTCTTATTGGCTTAATAGGTCACCTGACTTAATGTATGATTCTCTGTGGACTCAAAGTTGACTCTTAGTCACTTACAGTTGTTCACAGGTGATGTGTAGTTCTTATCTCTTCAACTCAGTCACTTACAGTTGTCCACAAAGACATCATTGAGTTGCTAGGACTTTATAACCAAGGTAGTACAAAACTGTCACCTACTGTAAACATTGCCTCCACCAGCAAAGACAATGACCAGGTTTTCACCTATATGACTATGGGAGATGCTGAGTTCAAGGTACCTACCACCTCAACTATTAATGACAACTACACACCTGATAACAAACCACCCCCTAGTTTTAGTAACTCTGACCAACAAATGTGCAATGAAAAGGGGGTAGAGAGTCTCAAGGGTATATCTGCAGAAATGTCATTAGTTCTCTATACAGACTCCAATAATAAACATAAATGGAGTGAAAAGAACAATCACCATTGATGATGTTTTGTACACACCTGGCTTTAGGTCCAATTTAATCTCAATGTCCAAGTTGAGCATTAAAAGAGTGGAAGCAACCTTCAAAAGAGACAAGGCTATTATAAAAGTGCAAAATGAAACAGAGGTAATATCAGCAACATGAATTGGTTGACTTTATATGGTTGAAATAGACAAACCTCAACCAACAGCCCTCATCACACAATCAAAACAAAAACCTACAAATTTTGTGATATGGCATAGATATCTGGTGTCATGACTTGGCAAAATGGCTAAGTTAATATTTATTTTCTTTTTCTTTTCTTTTCTTTTTAGTTTCTAAAGATTGGATATGTGGGATAGCTGGATGGAAAGGAATGTGTAGGACTTTACAAACAATAGTAAATAGTGGAAAATATATAAGTAGTGTATAATAATTGAATGGGAACTCTGATGAGTTCTCCTTGTCAACTTAGACTTGAAGGGTAATTAAGTCATCTTGGCTAAGTTACTACAATTTGGCTTATGCTAGAGCAGAAACAATCTGTCAGATAATGGCAGAAAACCTTGTTGATGGACTAAATATCTGTAGTGAATCATCAATAGAAGGACTATATAAGGACTGTGTCTATGGCAAACATACTATATACCCATATCATAATAATAAATCTAGGGAAAAGGAAATTCTTGAATGTGTATATGTTGACATATGGGGACTGTGCCAGGTACAATCAGCTAGGGGTGTGCTATACTTTATGATCATCATAGATAGGTTTTCATCATATCAAACAGTTACCTTTTTGAAATCTAAGTTAGCAGAAGTCACATTGAACATATTCAAAAGCTTCTATACTGAGGCAGAATGTCAAACTAGGAAAAGGCTAAAACAAGTGCAGTTAGACATAAGCAGGGAGTAGTACAACAATGCATGGAGATATTACCATAATGAACAAGGATTAGACTTTGAGTTCACAATATCCTATATACACCAACAGAATGGTACAGCAGAACATCATACTAGATAGTACCTGAATGACCATAGTTAAGTCTGGACTGTCCATGAAGTACTAGGCAGATACTGTATAAACAGTGGTCTATGTTTGAAACCTATTACCTAACTCATGACAAGTAAAAACAATTCCAGCTAAACTATGGTCTGGACAATATCAGGATATATCTCACTTATGACCCTTTGGCTGTATCTTCTATGCACATGTTCCACTGGACCTGAATCTCTCCAAGTTGAACCCTAGGTCTGTTAAAACTGCCTTACTTGGATACTTTGGACATAATGGTTATAAACTCCTAGATAAAGCTACTAGTACAGTCTTCAAATCATGGGATGTTATATTTGAAAAGGGAACAACTTACATTGTAAGACAACCAACCCCAGTTGTATTCTATGATGACAACAATCTGTTTATTTACAATCCTTTACCTAACAATAATAGTACTAGCTCTGACAACAATGCTAGCACAGATCTAATACCTCCACCAATATAGGGAATTGCTCTAAGACCCCTAGCCAGTTACAACTTATACAAGGACAATGAAGACATACAGAGAATTTCAATTGATAATAACTTTACTACTATTATGGAAAAGGAACAAGACAAAGAATTGGGCAAAGTTTCTGAAATCCCACCTTTTGTACTAAGAAGATCTGGAAGGACTGCAAGACCGAGCACTTGACTACAAGAGTCTCTCAAATACCTCAACAGACCAATTTCAAACAATGTTGAAAATGAAAACTGGATTCCTAGAATATTTAGAGAGGTGATTAGATGACTAGACCTATAGTAGAAATTGATAGTTGTAGAGATTGCAATGTTGAAGGCTAGGAACATTTATGAAGTAGTACCATAACCACTAGGATGGAATGTGGTCAGATCAAAGTAAGTCTTTGCAGTAAAATAGAAGAAGAATAGAGAACTTGAAAAATGAAAGTCCTGGACAGCAGCAAAGGGATTCACCCAAGTAATAGGTAAAGACTACAAAGAAACCTATGCCTCTGCTGCTTGGTTAGAATATGTTCATCTTGTCTATGCTATAGCAGTATCCTAGTGACTTCATCTTTGGCAAATTGATTTTGTGTTTGCATTCCTTAATAGTGATAATACTTATGATATCTACAATAGAATAGCCAAAGGGATTTGAGGAAGAGAAAGACAATCATGTTTGGAAATTACAAAAAATCCTCTATGGAACTATGCAAAGAGCCCATGATTGGGTGAAAAACTTGGACAAATCTTCCAGGGCCATGGATACTACAAGTTGCATGCTGATCCTTAAATCTGATCAAAAGTTTACAATGACAAGCTTATATTAACCTCCACCTGGACTGATAATATCCTAGAGGCCTCCCCTACTGTGGAAGGTGAATAGTTGGCCAAATCTCAACTGGGATCAAGCTATGAAATAAAAGACTTAGGTAAAACAAAACTAATACTTGGCATATGCATTGACAGGAACTCACTAGGAGATGTCATCTTATCACAATGTGCATATTGTGAATGTCTCCTCAAGTAGTTCAACATGGATCTGTGTTTACCTATGACAATTTCTTTCTCTTCTGGCTTGATACTTTCAGCAGAAGATTGCCTCTCCACACCTGATGAGATAGATGAGATGAAGAACACACCATTTCACAAGGCTCTAGAGTTGCTTATATAGTTACACATTGCTACAAGACCAGATTTTGTCTACTCAGTTAATAAACTAGTTTGTTTTGCCCACAACCCAGGGAAAACTCACTGGAATACATTAAAGTACACAATCACATATGTCAAAGGGACAATGGATTATGAGATCACATACAAAGGAGATAGTGACCTTGAACCCATTGACTACATTGACTCTGATTATGCTGGATACAAAGATACTAGACAATTCACCAAAGATAACATTTTCATGATAGCAAGAGAGCTAATCTCTTGGGAATGCAAAAGACAAGACAAGATAGTAGCACTATCTATGGTTAAGGCAGAATTCATGGTATTCTCAAAGGCAACTACTCAAGCCTTGTGGTTATCAAAGTATTTTGACAAAGTAAGTTTTGCAGATAACAGTGGTTCTATTTCCAATAGTCTAAATGACAAAAACTACTGAAGTACAAAGCATATTAATGTTTAGCACTATTTTATCAAGGAATATACAAAATTAGGCAATGTTATATTTCAAGTACATCCTAACAACTAAGAACATAGCTAACATTTTAATAAAGGCACTAACATGAGATATATTATACAAATTTGTATATAGGATAGGACTCAATCCAAGAGTTGTGAATATATCAGTCCAGAAGAAGTGTTAATGAGAACTAATTTATGAAGGTTTCAGTTCTATTGTCTTAATTATAATTAGTTGAGACATAACATACACTACCAGGTATTTAATAGTCAAGTTAGTATGTTTCCTTTACCATCTACTATATAACTACAAACTTAACTCTTGTATAGTTATTTTGTCCTTTAGGTATTTAATAGAGTTGATTACTGACTAGGTGTCATCTGAGTTATTTTGTCCTTTAGCCTGGATTGACATATTATAGTCTACAGTTAGTACATCATACTCTGTAAATTGCTAGAAGGCTATGTAGCTAGTTCTACCTGGGTAGACCAGTAGTATTCTTACTCAAATAATCAAGTAAACCATCCAGTGTTAGCTCTATTTTTATAGCAACTCTTGCTCGAACTATACATAAATATTATGCTTTCTAGAAAAAGCCCTCAATTACTATCTTTTTGTGCTTGGTATTGCTTGATTTAACAGATAAGTGAAAAATAGATATATTGAGTGATATTAATGCTAATGGTGTTAGAATGTTGAACAGCTAAGTCAATATTTATATTTCTTTTCTTTTCTTTTCTTTTAGTTTCTAAAGATTGGGTACATAGAATAAATAGTTTAGTGTCTTAGACCTTTTGTTTTATATTCTATTGTTTTGTTATAGCATAAATAGTTTAAAAAGTAATAAGAGACATTGCATATTTGCAACAAGTTACCCTTCTATTTTGTGCTGCTTATCCTTAATTCAACAAATGGATAGTAGTAGTTACTTTTTTGTGACAGTTCTGTATAGACTAGACAACTCTAGAGCCATTCTGGTGTTTTCACTTTTGATTCAATCCACAGTGAGTGCCCATATATGCTGAATCAAATGGTATATTTTTCTCAACTTATGAATACAAGGCTTAGTCCTCCAATATAGCTAAGCTGGTCTTCTGTTGCATGCACTCCCTTCAGAGAGAAACCAAGGAAGCTTTAGGGTTAATGAAGTTGTACTTACTGCTTTAGATAATATTTCCAGCTTACTTGTTGATACAAAAAAACCATGTATGTGTCTAGGGCTCAGTGGGTGAGAATTTAAGTAACATAGCTGGATATTGACTCTGCACATGAGTTCTTAGTCTATTGTTTAATATTTTGGTGATCAATATTTCTTTTGGTTATTCTAGATATAGATAAATAGTGATTGTTGAGATAAGGCTCATTGCACATACTTGTCTATAACTCAACTATAACTTAACAAAATATTCTTGGAATATTATCAAGAAAGGAGCCTTCACTATGTCCATAAGCCCTAGGCTCAGGGTTTAATCCTGCTAAACCACATAAAATTTACTTAAGTATTGCAACCCAAGTTACTCTCAAAGATTGTAACAGATGTACTCTCTTAGCCTTTCTTCCTTGTCCTGTGTAGTAACTTAGTTAAGATGACTTAATTACCCTACAAGTTAACAAGAAGAGTTCTTGTTTGATTATAGTACACTACTTATACATTTTCTACCTGGTCTGTGTGCTTATCTCCTATAATCACATGATCTTCTAGAACATTCTATCACATGATGTGTCACATGCTACCTATGTCACAACTTTATCACAACTTCTTAGGTAAGAAAAGAAAAAAAAAGGAAAAAAATAATAACTTAGGTGTTTTGGCCAAGTTATAACATCTTGCTCTATCTATGAACCAGAGAAGTATGCATTCTCTGGGTAGAATAAGAGCCCCTAGGAGTGCTAACTAGTATAAAAGTGCTAGTTGATGACCCTGAGGCTGATATTTGAGAAGTAAGTTCTGTCTTTTAAGTGATATCTGAGTAAATTATATGTATATCAGATAGGTATCAGTGAACTAAGGGTATTAAACAACAGTAGATAGGTTTTGTGAGGTCTATATCATAAACTTCATTTGGACCTATCTCTATTAATTCTTTGTTGATTTCTACAGTTTTGATAGAATATCAGTATTTACTAAGCTATTAGGCAATTAGTAAGTAATTCCTATATTAAATTGCTAATATCTTGGAAACTGCCATAATTGATACCTTGTTTTCAAGGACTATTTATTATACTCAGCACAACCCCAAGATAATAATATCAATGAAGATAGAAGGTCCTCAATGTTTGTACTTCATTAATTATTCATACATACTTATTTGCCTTTGAATAGAACAAAGAATAGCCCCAATACAGTTAGGTTATCTATTCCTATAGATCAAAGACACTACCATATATAAAACAATAGATAGTAGCATGTGATAGTCTGTTCTGGAGTATAGACCATCCTATTCATGTATTTAAGGACTCTCTATCTGAGAATTAGACCTTAGACCAGTAAGCAGCCTTTTGTGATAGCTTGTTCTCTTTGTATACCACTACTGTTATACTATCTAGAAAGAAGGTAATAATACTGTAAGTAAAGATGATGCCAAAATTTCAAGACTTTAGATTAAACTAATTCTGATCCAATTAGAACTTAGTATAATTTGAACATAATAAGCTCTAGATATTCATAACATTAAATTTCCTGTTCTAAACCCTTTTATAGGCAATTTCCAAAAGAAACTCTCTATTGTATTTTACAAGTAATTTTAGGATCCAAATATTTATGATTACCTAATACTCCCTGAAATTAAATCAGTCTGAGAGTATGCTGATGACTTTAAGAACCTTACTTAGAAAGTAGAACAATCTTATATAATATATCAAGGTTATGGATCTATTAAGAGTACTCAAGACCAAACTTAATAAGTGTTATGAGTTGCCCTATGTACCTAATATTTTAACAGACTCAAACTATAAATAGTAATAATGTAATTAGCATATGACTCATGTAACTATAGAATAGGTCTTGTAATCATGGGAGATAGACATATAGACCACCTGGGAAATATAGAAGTAGTAGACCAATTTCATGGGGAACTCTATTAAGTTCTTTCCTTTCAACTCTCACTAGTTGGGATAGAGACTCACTCTAAGTTCATATCTTTACAATAAGCCTAATACTTGTGATTCTCTTTTACTATGCTAGGCTCCAGTTAAGGATTTTGAAGAGATTATTACTGTTGTGTGACTCAAGTTGAGACAACTTAGAGGTAGGCTCTTTGTAAGAACTTAGTTGTGTTGACTTAGAACTCCTTCTAGTCTGAGTTAACAAGGAGAACTCAACAGAGTTTCTATTCAATTATAGTACACTACTTATACATTTTCCACTTGGTCTATGTGCCTATCTCCTGCAATCATATGACCTACTAGAATATTCTATCATGTGCTACCTTCATCACACTAATTACATAAGAAAAATAAAAGAAAAATAAAATAAATAATAACTTAGGGGTTTTTGGCCAAGTCATAACACTCTTTGAGGGCTACAAAGAGAACTCAATGGAGTTCTTGATTAATTGTGCTATATTACTTGTACTATTGTTTTATCTGTCTGCATTTGTACTACTCTATCTTACAGCTCATCAGTTTGACTCCTTCTGGTGTTATTTTATATTTAGTCATAGTTGAGTTGACTCATAATAATACTTCTCCTCTTAAAGGTTCTTATCCTGAGGACTTTCTCATAACTCATTGTATGGGTCCTGTAGGTTGCCCATCTTATCTTCTTTGTCTCATTCTTCTATCTTACTTTCTTTAATTTCTTGCCCATTTTCTTCTTTCTCCTTCTCCTCCAGAATTATTTCTAAGGTTCTTTTTTCTCTTTCTCTTTCTTCTTTCCATTATCATATATCTTTCTGGTAATTCTCCTCTACAGAATTTATTCCCTTTCCATATTCTTCTTTGAACTTTTTTACCAAGTCCTATATGTTTTCCAGATTCTTCCTTGGTTTCCAAGTATTTGCTTCTGCTGTATATTCCTTCTATTGCACCAAGTACCCATCTTTTTCTCTAACTTTCTTTTTATTTAATATTTTCTTCACTTCATACTCTTCTTCTTCTTTGATAACTACTAGGAGAGGGCATTCTTTTTCTGACCCTCTACTTGATCACATTTGTCAAAATTTTCTTAACTTTATAAGGTCCAATGAAACATTTTGTCAGCTTTTCTAATTGTCATCTCTGTACTTGGAACTTGAGATCCTTAGTGCTTAATAGTACCCAGTCATCTACTCTATACTCCTTAGGTGTCATGAGTTGCCTTGAATATAGCAAAAAGGACTATTTATAGAATGGACATGAACTAGAGTTGAGCCACTGACCTGAGGGTAGTTGTAGTATAAATATAGACAAATAGTCTAGGATGTATATATAGTATAACACAATCAATCAAGAACTCTATTGAGTTCTTATTGTAACCTTTATCACTATCTCCCAAGTCATCTTGACTTGAGTAGCACAACATTAGGCTTGTTTCTCTTTCTATCTGTATTTTCTCATCTCCTTCTGACTTTTCCTAAGAGCCACCTCTGCCTCTCTATGTGTCTTCTTTATCCTCTTTGCAAATTCTTCTACTCTTTCAAACTTCTCTTTCTTTCTTAGCTTAAACCCCATATGCAAACTCTGCTGTTGCTAACCAATCTGGCTATTGTTCCTATCAGTAATCAATGAACATTTTTAGGTATTTGTCACAAACTTCATTTGGACCATATTTCTATCAAATATTCATCAATTCCCATGGTCTTGAAGGTATTCAAAAGCTCTCAAAAAGGCCTTTTGAATGATGCCCAAAGTATCTTGATGCAATCCATATTCACCAGGCTATCAGGCAATCTGTTATGGAATTTGACTATAGCTCATATCAATTGTAGACAGACAGTGAGTGGTTATTAGAAGAATGATCAATGTTAGGGTTATGTAACAACTAACTAGATGGAATACTTAGTTAGAGGTACTTAATGTTGTAGAGAACAAAGAGAACTCAATGGAGTTCTTATTGGATTCAGCTACCTACTTATACATATTCTATATTTGCTACTATATATACTTAGTCACTATTCTATAATTCTTTTAGAAGATTCTATCATGTGACACATCATATGATCCTTTTATCTAATCTTATCTCCTTGGATCTCCATCCTATAAATAGGCTTTCTATAAATAGATTTTATGTTCTTTTAGTTTGTCCAAATATAATACAAGTCCATAATGTCTGATATTTCATCCTGCTCATGCTGAGTTATAACATTATCCCCCTCCCTTTCAAGGTTCTTTCTCTAGAAGAACTTAGGTTCCTTCTATCTTCTCCAATTTCTTTCTAACTTTTTCAGATATTCTTCCTTAAATTTTCTGTCATTCCATTCATATAACAATTTTGCCATGTATCTTCCTACTTGTGCCAAGTTATAACAGGTTATCAGAAGAAGAAGAAGGACTTAATAAGTAACTAATGATATATCAGCACATCATTACTCTATTTATTTATGGACAGGAGAGGATGGTTAGGATTAATGGACTGATATTGAACAGACATTAGACTGTAGACTTAGACAGAGAAACCTCAGATAGACTCTGCAGTAACTAAAAGCCTTTAGGCTATTTGGAGAATTATCAGACTAATGTATTCATAGACTCTGACTCCACTAGTCATGCATAGCTACTTACTAGTACTTAGAATAGTAGTTTCTGTAACATGATTAGGTGGAATAAATACAAGCTAGAAAGAGAAAGAAACAGCAAGTTCTCTCTTTCTGTAATTTCTCTGAAAACTTACTTCTCTGAGAGTCCTATACTCTCTTAACTATCTTTGGACAATATTGAAGAGTGTAGCTAAAAGTCTTACATTCTTCACTTTTGATATAACCCTTATGAAAACCTTAACTGAACTCTTTGTAGAGAGGCAAAGGGATATCAAGTGTTGGTATAGGCTTAAGATTAAAACATATATTCACCTTTGGTCTAGAGTTTTAATACAATTAGTAGATACCAACTACAGTAAATTGCCAGTTGTAATGATCAAGTCTAGATGACCCTCCTAGTTTGAGTTAACAAAGAGAACTTGTTAGAGCTCTTATTCAATTACTATACACTACTCATACATATTTCACTATTTACTACTATTTACAAAGTCCCACACATTCCTTTCCATTCAACTATCCTATGCATTTGATCTTTTAGAAACTAAAAATAAAATAAAAAGAAAAGAAAAATAGATATTGACTTAGCTGTTTTTGCCAAGTCATGATACCAATATCTTGGGAACTGTCATAATTAATGCCTTGCTTCTAGGAAAATTAATAGCACTCTTCATTCCACTTATATTGACCCTAAAATGACCTTAAGGAGATATATATCTGTGGAGATAGAAGGTCCTCAATGTTTGCACATAATATTTCTTTAATTACCCATAGGTGCTTATCTGTCTTTGAATAGAACAAAGAACAGCCCTAATATGATTAGAGTATCTATTTCTGTAGAACAAAAACATTACTACATGTAGAAAACTAGGCAGTAGCATATGATAATCTATTCTGGAGCACAGGCCATTACATTCCTATATATAAGGACTTTTTGTCTAAGAATTAAACCTCAGACTTAACAATATCTTTTATCACTAGTCTTGCTTCATATTTCTAAGCCTTTCTTTTATTAAGACACCCAATCACAAATCAGTAAGTGACCATTTGTAATACTTGGCATGAGCAGGATAGGATTTCAGAGATCATAGACTTATATTTAAATTAAGGAATAAACTAAGGGCTGAATCTATTCAAGAACAAAGGGTATTTATAGAATGGAGATCCAAGGAGATAAGATAAGATGAAGATAAGAGTGATCAGATGATATATCATATAATAAAATCTTCTAGAAGGATTGTAGAATAGTAACTAAGTGTACACAAGGGTAAATACAAATTGTATATAAGTAGGTAGCTGAATCTAGTGAGAACTCCATTGAGTTCTTTTTGTTCTCTCAAACATTGAGTATGATCTAGCTAAGTATCTTACCTAGTTAGATTATTATATATTCTATAGTTTTGTTTTTGTTCTACTATCTTTGTTATGACTTAGCAAAATGGCTAAGTCAATATTTATTTTATTTTTATTTTTATTTTCTTTGAGTTTTTGGACATATAGGATATTTGGATGGAAAAGAATAGATAGGACTTTATAAATAGTAACAAATAGTAGAAAATATGTAAGTAGTGTATAGTAATTGTAGTAACTTAGTCAAGATGACTTAATTACCCTCTAAGTCTGAGCTGACAAGGAGAACTCAATAGAGTTCTCATTTATTCTTGTACACTACTTATACAATTATTACTTGGTCTGTGTATCTATCTCCTGCAATCATATGACCTTCTAGAATGTTCTGTTATGTCACATATCACATGCTACCTATGTCACACCCATTATTACAACTACATTATACTGTCATACTGTCACAACTGCTTAGGTAAGAAAAGAAAAGAAAAAATAGAAGTAATGACTTAGGCATTTTTTGGCCAAGTCATGACAGTAATCAAATGAGAACTCTAATGAGTTCTTCTTGTTAACTCAGACTAGAAGTCATCATAGTTATATCTTTATACTAGAACTTGTTTCTACTCTAGTGCTACTCATCGCAGAGCCCTACTTCACTCTTTGATCTCTTATCTTTCTTGGTATCTGGGTAGCATCACCCAGAACTACTACAACATAGCTGGGCCCTAGGCTTAAGGGGACTTGTCAGTTAGTTAGGGACTGATGGTAGAAGTACAGTACCAAGCTCAGGTATCATGTCTGAGATCTGATCTGTCAATTGAGTGGTATTGCCTTAGTATACTTATACCTAGTCATTGTATAAATCTTGTGCTGAAGTTCTATTGTGGGCTATACATATAGAGAAGTAGTGGTCTATCCTTAGGAAGCCACTTAGCTTAGGGGTTCCCATCTTTGGGGCAATAATATATATCTTTGACTAGGGCAGTAGTTAGTAGAGTAGTAGGAGTCTAGCTAGGTGAAGGTCTTGTACCCTAGTAGATGTAGATTTAAGTAAAACCAATCCTTTATTCAACTATGTTAGGGACATAGCACAATGTCACTAATACAATATAATCAACTCATGAGCAGCATGCTCAACCAAAAGTGAGCCCTTACTAAATTAAGGGTAGAATTAGAAGACAGAGAGAAAAGAAAGTGCTGAAGTTATAAAAGGTTTGGGTACCTGGTCTAAAACTACAGAAATAAGAGAGTAGAGAAGAAGGGAAAATTAGTGCTCCAAAACAAGTTTGAAGTATTGGCAAGCAGAGTGATGAGGTATAATGTAAGGGAAAAAGTGAAGGTGAGATAACAGGAGGTAGAAGAGGAGGTACAATACTTTAGGTATTAGGGAGTAGAGTACTTTAAGTGGGAGTATCCAAATATTAAGGCAGAAAAGAAAAGAAGAAGAAATAAAGAGGTGATACATGTGATTAGTCCATGAAAGACATAGCAGAAGAGAAGGCTAGCATGTTCTCTTTAGGAAAAGATACAGGAGTATAGCAGCATACAGGATATGCCCCAAAGAAGCACAGTACTGGAGAAGAGAGGATGGAGTACCAGGTAGGAGATAGTGATATATGTAGAGTGTGGGGGATATAACTACAAGGGAACAAAGACCTAGGAAAGCTATAGGCAAGGCTTCATCTCTGGAGAACAGCTGAGAAATATGTGATATGGTAGTTGTCTTGAAACATAGAAGTAGAGGAATTATGTCCAGAGTGTAGAACAGGCAAAAAAAGCTATGATAGAACTGAGAAGTGGCAGTACACAGAGTAGACCTCCAAAAGGTATAGCTAGAGAAGAGGGTGAACAAAGGGATATAAGGAGAACATTTAAGATACTAAAAGAAGCATGGCTAGATATTGGGATAGAAAAGATAGATACCCATAAAGGGATAATAGTAAAGGCACTATTAGATAGTGGGGCAATGGAAATGTTTATGGACAGAAAAGAAAAGAAATATAAATATTGACTTAGCCATTTTACCAAGTCATGACACTCACTTTATTGAACCTCTACCATAGATTCATTTTTGTGAATACTTTCTTACTCTTCATTGTATCTATAAGATCTGTAATCAAGGGCAATGGATAGTTATTCTTCACTGTCTGGTCATTTAGGCTATGATAGTCCATTACTATTCTCTTACTTCTATCCCTTTTACCTACAAAGAATACTGGCAATGTCTGAGAGAACTTTGATAGTCTAATGTACCCTTTTCTTAGCTGGTCATTTATAAAGTTCTGGACTTCTTTTCTTTTATTCTTTGATAATAGATAGATCCTTCATGCATATCTATCTTTTCCAGCCCTATGTTGAGCCAGATCTCTTTTAATGGTTTGAGAGTTTGCCTTACTTCTCTCTGATCACCCCTCTTCCTAGCTGTGCTTTTTAGAGTCTCACTTTGTGTACCACTACCTCCTAATTTCTCTATAGTACTTTCTTTCCTGTTCTATAGTATTTGCCTCTTCTCTTCCTCATATATCTTCTCATCTACCACTGTATCTTTTATTCTATGCTTTGTACATTTCACTGTTATTCCTCTACCTGCCTCTCCTTCTGTGTTTCTCCACTTTCATGCCCTTATGCAATGCTCATACTACATATTTTTCAATTGTTCTCCAGAGATAAATTCTTGTCCCTGGTTCTCTATTGTTTTTGTCCCCTTGTAGTCACATCCTCTACACTTTACATATGTTACCACCTCCCATCTCATACTCTATCCTCTCTCTTCCAGTGTTGTACTTCTCAAGGGCATACTCTACATACCACTGTATTTCTGCACCTTTTCCCATAAGATACACACTAGTCTTCTCTCTTGCTATGCCTTTTGTGGCCTGGCCACATGCACAGCTTCTTTCTTTCTTCTTCTCTGCCTTTCTACTTCAATATTTGGATACTCCCATTTGAAGTGCCCTACTCTCCAGCACCTGAAACATTTCACTTCCTCTACTTTCTGCCATCTTACTTTAATCTCATCCCTTACTCCACACTGTATTACCCTACTTGCTATTGCTGCAAATCTATTCTGGGGAGTTGACTTCTCCTTCTCCTCCTCTCCTTTGTTCCTATAGTTATGGACTAGGTGTCCAAACTTCTTATATTCCCAATATTTTCTTTCTTCTCTCCCTTCTAACTCTGCTCTTAATTTGGCTAGGGCTTTCTTCTGGTTAAGCATACTGCTCATAAGCTGATTATATTGTTGAAGAGACACTTTGTGCTATGCCTCTAGATCATAGTTGACTTAAGTATTTTACTGCTACATTTGTTGGGGTGCTCAAGTCTTCACCTAACCAAGTATCCTTGTTATGAGACAACTCCTAGAAAGGAAACTATTTCCCATGCATTTATCAACCTAATAGGGAATATCCAAAAATACAATACAAGGAAGATATAAATAGTATAGGAAAAATTATATAAGATATGTACAGTACCTAGGATCATGTGATCATGGGAAATAGACACACAGACTAGCAGGCATTTGTATAAGTAGTAACTAGAATCTAATGGAGAACTCCATCAAGTTCTTTCTGAATATCTACCTTGGGTAAACCCTGAGTCTTTACAACTATACATTAATACAAGAACTTGATCTCCATTGTTGGCCCTACACCTCATAGCCTTGATACCCCACTTTCCACTTACTCTTTATTACCCTCACTAGCAAACACAGCACTTGTAAGCATCTTAGGTAGTAGGCTCTAGCTGTAAAGGGGACTTCACTGTTAGTTAGAGACAGTGGGTAGCAAAATAAGACCAAACCTGGGCCTTATCTCCAAGACCAGACCTTGCAACTAGGTAGTGCTTGTAGTTACTTTTCTTCTTATAAGCCTTGTACTGGTGGTCTCTTTGGACCTGTACATGCAGAGGATTGACAGCATTTCCTTAGGAAGCCATCTAGATTAGAGGTTCTCTTCTTAGAGGCAATTGTATACCTTTTTTTAGAGTAGTAGCTAGTAGAGCAGTAGGAGCCTAGTCAAAAAAAGAACTGAGCATCCCAATAGGTAAAGTCTTAGAATATAGCCCTGGATTCATCATTACTATTATCATTATTACCCTCACTATTACCACTACTATCTATGTCTCAGCAATTATAACAAGGGGAGCAAACTGCCCTATTCCCCCAATTCCAACTGTAGTAACTTAGTTGAGATAACTTAATTACCCTCCAAGTCTGAGTTGACAAGAAGAACTCAATAGAGTTTCTATTTGATTATAGTACAATACTTATATATTTCTTCTCTGGTTTATACATCTATCTTTCATGATCACATGACCTCTTAAAATATCCTACCTTATGGCATGTTATGTGCTACCTATATCACAACTTTGTGACAACTATATCATATTATTATACCATCACAACTATTTAGTTAAAGGAAAAAGAAAAAGAAAAAGAAAAGAAAAGAAATAATGACTTAGGTATTCCAAGTCATAACACTGACCACCCTCCTCTTGTGAGGAGTTGCTCCTCATAATGATTGCTAACCTGTAACAGCAGGTCTCTACCATGCTCTCCTAGCAAGAGGGGAGTAGAATAGAAGTTGCAAAACCTCCATTGTTTGGAGAAAAAATGGAGGAAGTAAGTACATTCATTAATATAGCTCAATTGTACCTAAGGATAAGGATGATAGCAGAACCCAAGCCCACAAAGATGGCCTGGGTATTGTCCTACATGCAGGGAGGGATAGCAGAGGCATGGAAGGATAACTTACTGGATAAGCTAACAAAGGAGAAACCAGAAGTTAGTACAATGGAAGAGTTATTTACAAAAATAAGAAATAAGTTCAGCAAGACAGTGGAAGAGGATAGAAAGATTAAGCAGTTGAGGACAATAGAGCAAGGAAGAAGGACATGTGATGAGTATATCCAAGAATTCAAAAAGATAACAAGAGAAAGTGGCTATAAGGGGAGGTCTCTCATAGAAGAATTTAAGAGAGAACTGAATGAAGAAATATAAAGGCAGGAATCCCCCCCCTAGTACAATTGAGGAATGGCAGGAGTGGTCAGTGTGATTGGACAGGAACCAGAGGCAGGACAGAGCAAAGAAGAGGCTATTGGGAAGAAATATAGTGTGTTCAATGGAAAATGCACAGCCAAGAGGAGAAGAATTGTATGGGAGCAGAGGAGATCAAGTAATATGGAGAGCAGGGAATCAGAACCCAAGAGGAGAAATTCAGTACAGAGGCATAGAAATGAGGCCAGGCCCCATGGCAGTTGATAGAGGAAGAGAAGGAGATAGAACATGTTATGTGTGTGGAAAATAGGGCTATGTAGCCAAAAACTGTTGGTAGATAAAAGGAAGAGAAGAAAGGATAGTGGAAATACTGCAAGAGTTGGCAAAAGACAATGGAGAACAGTAAGCTCTTGGCTAGCCTCCAATAATATGTACAGTGTATTGCATCCAGAAAAACTGGGGAATAAAATTTATTGCCAAAGCAACACTGAGAGAGTAAGAGATGTGCAGCATACTCTATGACTGTTAAGAGAAGTGTGGATAAAAGTAGGGCTGGAGAAGCTAGAAAGCCATAAGGGGATGATAGTGAAAGTGCTATTGGATAGTAGGGCAACAGGCCTATTCATAGACAAAGAATTTGTGAAAAGGAAGGGATTTGAATTGGAAAAGTTAAAAAATCCTCTGCTAGTAAGGAATGTGAATAGAACAGCAAATGTAAGGGGAGCTATCATGTACCAAGTAGAATGTAATATGTTCTTCAAAGGGCACATAGAAAGGGCATGAATGGACATATGTAACCTAGGAAGGACAGGTAATATTGGGCATGCCATAGTTAGCAGCCCATAACCCTGAAATTGATTGGGAGAAAGAAGAGGTGAAAATGATAGTGTCTACCCATATGTGGGAAAAGAAAGCAGAAAAAAGGTAGGTGAGAAAAACAGAGGAAGAAAAGATAGTAGAGGAGCTTGTGCCTAAAAGGTTCTGGAAATGGAAAAAGGTGTTTGGAAAAGCAGAGTCAGAATGTATATGTTATAAGACAAATCCTAGGAAAAAAACTATTTCTCATGCATTCATCAATCTAATAGGGAACATCCAAAAATATAATGTGGGAAAGCTTATATAAGATATGTATAGTACTTAGTAAGGGTCATGTGATTGTGGGAGATAGACACACAGACCAACAGACATTTGTATAAGTAGCTACCAGAATTTAATAGGGAACTTTATTAAGTTCTTCCTGAACATCCACCTTGGATGAACCCTAAGTCTTCATAACTAAGTATTAATAGTATACCAGTACAGAAAGTCTGGAACCACACAATAGAGTTAAAGGAAAGATTTGTGCCAAAAAAGGGAAAGGTGTATTTGTTGTCAAGAGAGGAAAGAGATGTCAGCAACTATGCCTACTAAGCCATAATGGCTGTTGGGGAGAGCTTCTACTCTTTAGATGATAGGATAAAGATAAGAACTTGACAGAGTTCTCTATAGATTAAGCTAGCTACTTATACATGCTAGCTACTCTGTCATGTGACCTGCATGTGACCAAGTCATGTGACCCACTTATCTAGTCTATTATGTAATTGATTGCTTATCTAATCCCTTATGTAATACTTATATTATATTTTTTGTATTTTCTATACTATCAACCAAGTAGTTTATAATATTAGATAGAGTAGGGAAGAAGAAGATGTTCATGAAGCTTGACCTCCAGTGGGGTTATAATAATGTGAGGATTAAGGAGGGTGATAAGTGGAAGGTAGTATTTATAATGTACATTGGAGTATATGAACCAACAGTTATGTACTTTGGGTTGACAAACTCCCTTACTACCTTTCAAATGATAATGAATGACTTATTTCACAATATGATCAATCAAGAGGACACAGTGACCTTTATTGATAACATTATAGTCACCATAGAGACAGAGGAGGGGCATGAATTAGTAGAGGAAGTGTTGAAAAGGCTAGAGAAAAATGACTTATTTGTCAAACCAGAGAAGTGCTAATGGAAAGTATAAGAGGTAGAATTCCTAGGGGTAGTAATTGGCCCCTAGGGAGTGAAGATGCAAAAGAAGAAAGTAGAAGGGGTCCTAAGCTGGCTAATACCAAAAAATGTGAAAGAGGTGCAGAAATTCCTAGGATTAGCCAATTATTACAGGTGCTTTATCAAGGACTTCACTAGAATCACTGCTCCATTGCACCTACTGGTCAGAAAGGAGGAAAAATGAAGATAAGAGAAGAAACAGGTGAAAGTATTTCAAAAGCTGAAAAAGGCATTTATAACAGAACCCATTCTGGCCATTCTAGACTTGGATAAGGAAATGAGAGTGAAATCTGATGCTTCAGATTACATATCAGTTAAATGTAAAGATGAGAAATGGAGACCTGTTGCCTTTATCTCTAAATCATTGGGTGCAACAGAATGAAACTATGAGATCCACAATAAGGAAATGCTAGTAGTGATTCAATGCCTAGAGACATGGAGACACTACTTGGAGGGAGCAAAAGTAAAGTTTGAGATCTGGACAGACCATAAAAACCTCTAGTATTTTATGACAAGCCAGAAGCTAAATTGAAAACAGGCTAGATGGGTGTTATACTTATCACAATTTGACTTCACTCTAAAACATATCCCAGGAAAGAGTATAGGAAGGGCAGACAGATTAAGTCAAAGGCCAGACTGGTAAGAAGGAGTGGAGAATGACAATGAGGACCAAACACTGGTAAAACTAGGATAGATAAAAAGGATGGAAACATTGATAGAAGAAAGCAGTCTAAAAGATAGAATCAAAGAAGCACAGGGGAAGGACAAAAAGGTAGTCAAGGCAGTAGAAGAGTTAAAGAAGACAGAGATGAAGATACTAAAAGACAAGGAATGGACAATAGAAGAGGAATTAGTCATGAGGAAGGGATGGATATATGTACCAGAAGGGGAGTTATGAGAAGAAGTGATATATCTGCATTATGATACACCAGTAGAGGGTTATGGGAGAAGATGGAAGATAACAGAGTTGGTCACAAGAAATTACTGGTAGCCAGGAGTAATGAAAGAAGTGGGAAGATACATAGAGGGATGTGATGCTTGTTAGTGATACAAGAACAGGAGCAAAGTACCAGCAGGAAAGCTGATGTCTAATGCAATCCCAAAAAAGCCATAGAGCCACATTTCAGCAGATTTCATCACCAAGCTACCCTTAGCACAAGGATATGATGCAATTTTAGTAGTCTGTGATCAGTTCAGTAAAATAGCCCATTTCATAGCAACCACAGAGAAAATGTCAGTAGAAGGGTTTGCTAGACTATTCCAAGATCATATCTGGGAGTTGCATGGCCTCCCAGAAAGCATTATATCAGATAGAGAGGTGTAGTTTGCAGCAGGAATGATGAAGGAGTTAAATGAGTTATTGGGGATCCAGACAAAGCTATTGACAACCTATTACCCTCAAACAGATAGGCAGACAGAAAGAATCAACCAAGAATTGGAGCAGTACCTGAGGGTGTTCATTGACCACAGGCAAGAACAATAGCTAGATTAGCTAGGAACTGCTGAATTCACATATAACAATAAAGTTTATTTAGCAACCAAAGTCTCTGCATTTATGGCCAAAACCCAAGGATGGGATTCAAAGGGAAAAGGAAGGGGAAATTTGAGACAGCAGGGAAATTCATGGAAAAAATGAAAAAGATCCAAGAAGAGGCAAGAGTTGCATTGGGAAAAGCATAGGAGGAAATAAAGAAATATGCAGACCAGAATCAAGGAGAGGCAGAACAATACAAAGTAGGAAACTTAGTACTACTAAGTATAAAAGACCTTAAGTAGCAGATGGCAGGAAGGAGAATGGAAAAACTGATAGAATGGTTTGTGGGACCTTACAAGATTAAAGAGATTGTCTTGACCAATACTATAAAATTAGAGCTACCTAGTTTAGTTAAAACACATCCTGTAGTAAATGTAAGTCAAGTACAGCTATACAAACCCCAAGTAGAGGGACAAAAAAAGACCCCACCAAAACTAGTTATCATTGAGGGGGAGGAAGAGTTCAAAGTAGAAAAAATATTGAATAAAAGGGTAGTCAGAGGAAAAGAGAAATTCTTGGTATATTAGAAGGGGTATACAGTAGAAGCAGACATATGGGAAGGAAGAGAAAATTTGAAAAACACTGAGGAACTGGTTGAAGAGTTTAAGAAGAAGTATGGAGAAGAGGCTGAAGAAGTTAGGTGACAGGAATAAGAAAAAGAAGAAAGGAAGTTTAGTTGGGAGCTGCCAAGAGAGTTCACAGCCAAACTAGTATATGGCTAGAAGAGAAAGAAATATGAAAGAGAAAGAGAAAAAAAATGGGAGGAAAATTGGAAATAATGGAAAAATTCCTCAGAACAAGAAACCTTAAAAGAAAAGCCATGTCATGAGATAACTTCTAGGAAGGAAACTATTTCCTGCACATTTATCAACCTAATAGGGAATATTCAAAAATACAACACAAGGAAGATATAAATAGTATAGGAAAGATTATATAAGATATGTATAGTACCTAGGGTCATATGATCATAGGAGATAGGTATACAGACCAGCAGTGTTATAACTTGGCCAAAATGCCTAAGTTATTTATTTCTATTTTCTTTTCTTATCTAAGTAGTTGTGACAGTGTGATGATGTAACATAGGTATAACAAAGATGTGATATAGATAGCATGTGACATGTCATATAATAGAATATTCTAGAAGGGTCATATAATTGTAGGAGATAGGTATACAGACCAAGTAGGAATTGTATAAGTAGTATACAAGGAATAAATAGAAACTCTATCAAGTTCTCCTTGTTAACTTGGACTTGGAGGATAATTAAGTTATCTCAACTAAGTTACTACAAGTAGGCATTTGTATAAGTAGTAACTAGAATCCAATAGGGAACTCCATCAAGTTCTTCTTGAACATCCACCTTAAGTGAACCCTAAGTCTTCATGATTATACATTAACAATCCTACTGCCCTACTAACTACTGCTCTAATACTATAGTTAAACAATCACTCCTAAGGAGATCCCTACTCTAGTAGTGCCTCCTTAAGGGGTGGGCACTATTCCTTTGCATGTACAGCCCACAATAGAACTTCAGCATGAGTTTCTAAAGTTTGAAAGTTTACAAGTATTCTATGGAAAATACTACTTAAAATCAAGGTCAGGTCTTGAGATGGTACCTGAGTCTGGGGCCACCTTACTACTGTCTGTTCCTAACTAACAGACAAGTTTCCTTAAGTCTAGGGCCCAACTATATTGTAGTGGTTATCAATCATGATAATCAATATACTAAGAATAATAAAAGAGTAAGTTTTGGACAAGGCTCAAGACAAGCAGTGTCTGGAGTATGGAATTGAGTTCTGGTATAAGAACTTAGCCAAAGATAACTTAATCCTATTCCTTATCCAAGTTGACAAGAAGAACTTGATAGAGTTTCTATTTATTCCTTGTATACTACTTATACAATTCCTACTTGGTCTATGTACCTATCTCCTACAATCACATGACCCTTCTAGAATATTCTATTATATGACATGTCACATGCTATCTATATCACATCTTTGTTATACCTATGTTATATCATCATACTGTCATAACTACTTAGGTAAGAAAAGAAAATAGGAATAAATGACTTAGGTATTTTGGCCAAGTCATAATATTTGGGAAGATAAAATGCCAATAAAGAAGGTCTAGTACCATGTTATAAATATAGTGACTTAGCCTAAAATGACTTAGGCACCCTCTTCATTTGAGTTAACGAGAACTCATTGGAGTTTCTATTCAATTACTATACACTACTTATATGTATTTCACTATTTACTATTGGTTATAATGTTCTATATATTTCTTTCCATCTAACTATTCCATGTATCCAATCTCTAGAAATTAAAAGAAAAGAAAAAGAAAAGAAAAATAAATATTGACTTAGCCATTTGGCTAAGTTATAACAATAGATTTAAAAAAAGAATTAAAACCCCAGAAGGGAAGGATCTATCCATTATTCAAGGACAGAAAAGAAGAGGTCCAAAAATTCATGGAAGATCACTTAAAAAAGAGATACAATCAACCATCAAAGTTCCCTTAGATATCTCTGATATTCTTTGTTGGAAAAAAGAATGAAAGTAAAAGAATGGCTATAAACTACTACAACCTAAACAACTAGACAATAAAGAACAACTACCTACTATTCTTAATCATAGGCTTAATAAACACAATGGTTAGCAAGAAGGTGTTTACTAAAATGGACCTGCAGTGGAGCTTTAATAATGTCCAAATAAAGGAAGAGAATAAGTGGAAAGCAGCATTCACAATGCATATAGGATCATTTGAACCAACAGTAATGTTCTTTGGACTGACAAGCTTATCAGCTACATTTCAAGCAATGATAAACAAGATATTAAAAGACCTCATCAACCAAGAAGACATAGTAGCATTTGTGAATGATATTTTAATAGGAACAGAGAGCAAAGAAGAGCATGATGCAATTGTAAAGGAAGTATTAAAAAGGCTAGAAAAGAATGACTTGTATATGAAGCCAGAAAAGTATATGTGAAAGATTAGGAAGGTAGGGTTCCTAGAAGTAATAATAGGACTAAATGGAATAAAAATGAAGAAGAAAGTAGAAGGAGTACTAAACTGGCCTATACCAAAGAACATTAAGGAAGCTAGGAAATTCTTGGGGCTTGCAAACTACTATAGGAGATTTGTCAAAGACTTTGCAAAAATAGTGAGACCAATGAACATGTTGACAAGAAAAGACATTAAGCAGCAGTAGGTAAATAACCAGCAGATAGCATTCAAGGAACTAAAGAAAATCTTCACAACAAAACCAGTATTAATAGAATCTCATTTGGATAGAGGATTTAGGGTAGAAGCTGATGTATCTAATTATGCTACTGGAGAAGTATTATTGATGAAGTATATAGATGACCTGTGGAGACCAATGGTTTTTATCTCTAAGTCACTCAGTGATACCAAAAGGAGTTATGAGACACATGATAAAGAGATGTTAGTAGTAGTATGATGCCTGGAGGGATGGAGGCACTTTCTGAAAGGAACAACTAAGAAATTCAAGATATGGACTGACCATAAAAACCTCAAATACTTTATGAAGGCATAGAAGACAAGCAAGATAAGCATTATACCTATCTAGGTTTGATTTCATGCTAAAACATATTTTAGGAAGTAAGATGGGGAAAGCAGATGACTTGAGTAAAAGACCCAAATTGGGAAGTAGGAGTAGAAAGAGATAATGAGGATAAGACATTAGTAAAGCCAGAGTAGTTAGAAAACTCAAGCAGTAAAAAAGGTGGAAGTAGTAATTGAAGGAGTAGATCTGTTGAAAAAGGTAAAAAGATCAAAAGTACAAGATGATGAGGTAATTAAAGCAGTGGAAGAAATAAAGAGAGCTGGAGTAAAGACACTTAGAGATGAGGAATGAAAGAAGATGGATAGTGTAATGTTGGAAGAAGAAAAGGTGTATGTGCCAAAGATGAGGAACTCAGGGTAGAAATAATTTGGTTGCACTATAATATACTAGTAAGAGATCACAGAGGGCAGTAAAAGACAGTAGAACTGGTCACTCAAAACTTTTGGTGGCCAGAAGTTACCAAGGAGATGAAGCAATATGTAGAGGGATACAATACTTGCTAGTGCAACAAAAACCACACAGAGCAGCTAGCAAGAAAACTTATGCTAAACTCAATCCCAGAGAAACCTTGTATATATTATGACTTAACCAAAAATACCTAGGTCATTATTTATTTTCTTTTATTTTTATTTTTATTTTTCTTATGTAATTAGTTGTGATATAGGTAGCATATGACATGTCATGTGATAGAACATTCCAGTAGATCATGTGATCATAAGAAATAGACACACAGGCCAAGAGAAAAATGTATAAATAGTATATTATAATCAAACAGAAACTCTATCAAGTTCTTTTTGTCAACTTGGATAAGGGATAGGATTAAGTCACCATGGCTAAGTCCTTACAGTATGTATATCAGCAGACTTTATTACTAAACTACTACTAGCTCAAGGATATGACTCAATCTTAGTAGTAGTCAATAGGTTAACTAAAATGGTACATTTTATTTCTATTACAGAGAAAACATCAGCAGAGGGGTTAGAAAAGTTGTTCTGAGATAATGTGTGGAAATTGCATGGGCTACCAGAAAGCATTATCTCCAATAGAGGGCCCCTGTTCATAGCAGGTGTTGAATAGAATGCTAGGAATTGATACAAAACTATCAACTGTATTACACTCACAAACAGATGGGCAGACAGAGAGAGTTAACCAGGAGCTAGAACAGTATCTTAGGATGTTCATCAACCACAAACAAGAACAGTGACCAGACTGGTTGGGAACAGTAGAATTTGCCTACAACAATAAAGTATACTTATCAACTAAAGTGTCACCCTTTAAGGCAAATTACAGACAGGATTCCCAGATGGGTTTTGAGATAAGAAAGAAGGGAAAGTATGAGGGAGCAGAGAGATTTGCCAAGAAGATGCAGAAAATTCAAGAGAAAGCAAAGATGGCCCTAGAGAAGTCCTAGAAGAAAATGAAAAAGTATGTAGATAGGAAAAAAGAAGAGGTAAATAAGTATAGAGTAGGTGATTTGGTAATGTTAAGTACAAAAGTATAAGGATTAGGTTGTGCTGACTTAGATCCCCCTTCTAGTCTGAGTTGACAAGGAGAACTCATTAGAGCTCTCATTCAATTACTGTACACTACTTATACACATTTCAATATTTATAAAGTTCCACATGTCCAATCTTTAGGAAAAGAAAAGAAAAGAAAAAGAAAAAGAAAATAAATATTGACTTAGCCATTTTGCCAAGTCATAACAAAAAGACTTGAAGTACCAAATG
>Ga0153977_1000039_pt1 | contig 66246 bp, 44 predicted proteins | sample TSGA061MetaG_FD_104710 | JGI IMG/M metagenome (GOLD analysis project Ga0153977, IMG submission 104710) | Attine ant fungus gardens microbial communities from Georgia, USA - TSGA061 MetaG | ecosystem: Host-associated > Fungi > Mycelium > Unclassified | place: USA: Georgia, Yuchi Wildlife... | reverse complement strand
GGCCGCCGCCCCTTTGGGCAGGATAAATTTAAGCGCAGGCAGGGCGGAACTATCAGTAGTAAAATCGCCGGCATCGCCAAATTCCACAAAATCCAGACTGTCGCCCAGCGTGTCGGTGAGCAAAGTGGTTTGCGTGGTTGCGCCGCCGGTTACATTTACCGTCAGACTGTAAGTAATAATATCGCCCTGCTGCACGCCTGTGCCGTCTCCGACATCTGAGGTCTTGGCGGTAGACAGGGTGACAAGCGGGTTTTGCGTAGTGCAGGGGTCGCAAGTGCCACTGTCGGTTACCACATTATTTTGCGCTGCCTGGGTGGCGGTGCCGGTAATGCGCGCCGTGTAGGAGACAGTGTAAGTGCCGGCTGGCGTGCCTTGCGGCAGGCTGAATTTCAATGCCGGCTGGGCGCCGGTATCGGCGGTAAAAGCGCCGGCATCAACAATTTTGTCAAAAGCCAGACTATCACCCAATGTATCGGTCAGATTTACTATCTGGGTGGTTGCGCCGCCGGTAACAGTGGTAGTGAGCGTATAAGTAATAATGTCGCCCCGCTGTGCCGGCGTGCCGTCACCAATATCAGAAGTTTTGGCAGTAGACAGGGTAACAAGCGGGTTTTGCGTGGCACAAGGGTCGCAAGGAATTGTAACATTTTCAACCGGTGTGCCGCTATTGTCCAGCGGGCTGGCTGTGACCGTATTATCGGCAGCAGTGACAGCATCTTCCTTGACACGGGCAGTGTAGGAAACCGTATATGTGCCCGGCGCCGTGCCTTTCGGCAGAGTGAATTTCAGGTTTTTTGTGTCGCCAGTATCAGCGGTAAAGGAGCCTGCATTGGTGACCGCGACAAATTCCAGGCTGTCGCCCAACGTGTCGGTGAGCAAAGTGGCCTGCGTGCTGGCGCCGCCGGTTACATGAGCTGTCAGCGTATAAGTAATGAGCTGGCCGGTTTGCACCGAGACGCCATTGCCAATATCGGAGCTTTTGGCGGCATCAATAGTCGCCAGCGGGTTTTGGGTGGTGCAGGGGTCGCAGGTGATTTGGCTATTCGGATCCTCTATCGGATTGCCGCTATCATCAGTCGGCTGTGCGGTTACGCTGTTTTGCGCTGCCGATTGCGCATCTGTCTTGACCCGCGCCGTATAGGAGACGGTATAAGTGCCCGGCGTCGTGCCTTTCGGCAAGGTAAATTGCAGTTGCGGCGCGGCGCTGGTGTCGGAGGTAAAATCGCCGGCATCGCTCACAGCGACAAAATCCAGATTACTGTTTAAAGTGTCGGTTAGCAGAGTGTTGTTGGCGGTGGCGCCGCCTGTCACCTTAACTGTGAGACTATAAGTGACAATATCGCCTTTTTGCACGCTGGCGCCGTCACCTATATCGGAGCTTTTGGCTGCGGTAACGCCGATAATCGGGCTTTCTGTGCTGCAGGGGTCGCAAGGAATATCAATATCATTAACCGGTGTGCCGGAATCGCTTGCCGGTTTGACCACAATTTCGTTTTTGGCAGTGGTCTCCCCGCTTTGTTTGACTTGCGCAGTGTAGGAGACAGTATAAGTGCCTGGCGCTGTGCCTTTCGGCAAAGTGAATTTCGGATTTTGTGCCGCACTGGTATCGGCAGTGAAACTGCCGCTGTCACTAACGGCAACAAATTCCAGACTGTCGCTCAATGTATCGGAAACCAGCATATTTTGTGTGGTATTGCCGCCCGCAACTGTGACTGTCAGCGTATAAGTGATAATATCGCCCTTGCGCACGGCGGCGCCGGTGCCGACATCAGAGCTTTTGGCCGAGCTGATATCAATAAGCGGATTTTGGGTGGAACATGGGTCGCAGGGAATATCAATGCCGGTTATTGGTGTGCCAGTATCGTCCAGAATTTGCGGAGTAACGGCATTTTGCGCGCTGCCTGTCGCCGCATTTTTGACCCGCGCCGTATAGGAGACAGTATAAGTGCCTGCCGTTGCGCCTTTCGGCAAAGTGAATTTCAGCTGCGGCGCGGCGCTGGTGTCGGAGGTAAAATCGCCGGCATCGCTCACGGCGATAAAATCCAGGCTGTCGCCCAACGTATCGGTGAGCAAAGTGTCGCGTGCGGTAGCGCCGCCCACCACGGTCACTGTGAGGCTATAAGTGATAATATCGCCTTTTTGCACGGCGGTGCCGGTGCCGATATCAGAGCTTTTGGCAATGCTGATATCACCCAGAGGATTTTGGGTAGAGCAAGGCTCGCAGGGAACCTCAACATTGTCAACCGGTGTGCCGCTATCGTCAAGTGCCTGAGGTATAATGCTGTTATCAGCGCCGATCTGGGCGTCCTGCTTGACGCGAACTGTGTAAGAGACTTTATAAATGCCGGGTTGCGTGTCTTTGGGCAAAGTGAATTTCAGATTGCTTGTGTCAGTCACATCGGCGGTATAGGAGCCGCTATCGGTTACCGCGACAAATTCCAGCCCATCACCCAGCTTATCAGTCAGCAATGTGGTTTGGGTTGTTGCAATGTCGGCAACCGTGCTGGTTAGTGTATAAGTGAGAATCTCCCCTTTGCGCACGGCGGCGCCATTTGCAATATTGGCGGTTTTGGCGATTGAAAGGCCGAAAAGCGGATTGTCGGTGCTGCATGGATTGCAGGGGATTTCTCCGATATTCGGATCTTTTATCGGATTGCCGCTATCATCGGCAGGTTGCGCGATAACCGTATTTTTGGCGCCGGTTTTGGCATCTGTTTTCACTTGCGCTGTGTAGGAAACCGTATATGTGCCCGGCGCCGTGCCCTTTGGCAAAGTGAATTTCAGCACGGGTTGGGCGCCGGTATCGGCGGTAAATCCGCCATTATTGCTGATGGCGACAAAATCCAGGCTACTGCTGAGCGTGTCAGTCAGCAGGGTGTTTTGCGTAGTGGCGCCGCCTGTCACTGTCGCCGTGACGCTATAGGTGATAACATCGCCTTTTTTCACGGCGGTGCCCTCATCAATATTGGCGCTTTTGGACGCTGCAACGGTTGCAAGCGGGTTTTGCGTGGTGCACGGGTCACAAGGCAGCTCAATGTCGGTTATCGGATTGCCGCTTGAATCCAGCGGCTGGGCGGTGACAGAGTTTTGCGCTGCGCTTGTAGCGTTTTTCTTGACTCGCGCCGTATAGGAAACAGTATAGGAGCCGGCGGCTGTGCCCTTTGGCAAAGTGAATTTCAGCACGGGTTTGGCGTTGGTATCGGCGGTGAATGAGCCGGCATTGCTCACGGCGACAAAATCCAGATTGTCGCCTAATGTATCAGTGAGCAAGGTGGCCTGTGTCGTGGCGCCGTCTGTTACATCAACTTTCAGCGTATAAGTAATAATATCGCCTTTTTGCACGGCGGTGCCCGCACCGACATCAGAGCTTTTGGCAGTTGTAACCGTGGTGAGCGGATTGGTGGTGGTGCATGGGTCGCAAGGCAATTCAGCGCCGTTTATCGGATTGCCGCTTGAATCCAGCGGTTGAGAAATAACAGAATTTTGCACTGTTGAGACGGCATCGCTATTTACGCGCGCAGTATAGGAAACCGTATATGTGCCTTCAGCCTTGCCCGCCGGCAAAGTGAATTTTAATACTGGCTGGGCATTTGTGTCGGGGGTGAACTGTCCGGCATTGGTGACGGCGACAAAATCCAGGCCGCTGCCAAGCGTGTCGGTGAGCTGCACTGCCTGCACTGTCGGATTGCCGGCAACATTCATGGTGAGGGTGTAAGTAATAATATCGCCTTTTTGCACCGGTTTGCCGGCGCCGATATCGGAGCTTTTGGCCGTAGAAATAATAATAAGCGGATTGGTGGTAGTGCAGGGATCGCATGTGCCGTAATCGCTCTTTGCAGCATTATTGGCGGCAAGCGTGGCATCATCTTTGACTTTTGCCCGGTAAGAAATTTTATAAGTGCCGGTTGCTGTGCCCGCCGGCAGGACAAATTTCAGCTGCGGCGCCGCGCTGGTGTCGCTGGTAAAGGCGCCGCTATCGGCAATACTGTCAAAACTCAGGGAATCGCCCAAACTATCTGTCAGGTTTAAAGCGCGCGTTGTCGGCGCATTTTTGACCGTGACTGTCAAAGTATAGGTCAGTATATCGCCTGACTGGACAGGCGTGCCGCTGGCGACGTCTACCGTCTTTTCGGTGACAATATTGCTCAAAGGCGTGGTGGTCGAGCAGGGGGAACAACTGCCGCCCGAGCCGGGCGTTATCGTATTATTCAACGCGCTGGTGGCGGTATCGCTGACTTTGACTCTGTAAGAAGTCGTGTAAGTCCCGGCTGCGGTACCGGCCGGCAAAGTGAAGGCCAGGGTCGGTGCGGCACTGGTGTCCGATGTAAAGCTGCCGCTATTGGTAATACTGTCAAAACTCAGCCCGGTGCCGAGCTTGTCGGTAAAGACTGTGTCTTTGGTGGTGGTGCCGCCACTCACTGTGGTGGTCAGCGTATAAGTGATAAAGTCACCAGTCTGCACCCCGGCGCCGGCGGCAATATCAGAGCTTTTGGCCGTGTCAACATGGATAAGCGGGGTGGTCACTGTGCAGCTTGTGCATGTGCCGGGTGTAGAAACAATATTATTGGCCAGGTCGGTTTTGGCATCATCTTTAATTTTGACACTATAGCTTACCTGATAATCGCCGACCGGCGTGCCTTTTGGCAAAGTGAATTTCAACTGCGGCGCCTTGCTGGTATCGGCGGTAAAACTGCCGGCAGAGGTGACAGACTGGAAGGTTAACCCGCTGCCCAGAGTATCGTTAAGAGTAATGGGAGTGGTTGAGGAGCCGCCGGTAATATGTGTGGTCAGAGTATAGGTAATAACGTCTCCAGGCTGCAGCGGCGTGCCGGGCGCGGGAGTTGAGGTTTTTTCAGATGCAATAGTGATAACCGGGTTTTCTGTGGCGCATGTCTCACAAATGCCGTCACTTGTGGTCACATTATTGGCGATACTGCCGGAAGCATCATTTTTCACCTGCGCGGTATAGGATATAGTATATGTGCCGGCCGGCGTGCCTTTGGGCAAAGTGAAAGCAAGTACCGGCGCCTTGCTGATATCGCTGCGGAACTGCCCGGCGCTGCTGACTTTCTGGAAGGTTAGCCCGTCGCCCAATGTATCGGTTAATACTGTATCGCGCAGGGTAAAGCCGCCGGCAACAGTAACGCTGAGCTTATAGGTGACAATATCACCATTTTGCACCAAAGTGCCGGTGCCGACATCGGAACTTTTATTCACACGCAGGGAGACAACCGGGCTGGTGGTGCTGCATTGGTCGCAAGTGCCGGGAATACTGGTGACAGAATTGCTGACCGCGCTTGTTGTATCGGTTTTTGCCCTGGCCTGATAGGTAATTTGATAAATACCGGCCGGCGTGCCTTCCGGCAAAGTGAATTGTGGCTTGGTCGGGTCACTAATATCAGTGGTAAAACTGCCGGCATTGGTCACGCCGACAAATTCCAGATTATCGCTGGGGGTATCGGTTAACACAATCGGGCTGGTGGTAGCACCGCCAGTGACGGTAGTGGTCAGCGTATAGGTGATAATATCGCCGGCGCCAACCGGATTGCCATTGCCGCTGCTGGATTTTTTGACAGTGGAAATCTGCACAAGCGGGTTTTGCGCTTCACAGGCATCGCAATAACCATTATCGGAGGTGACGGTATTTTTAACGGCATCGGTAGCCGTGCCTTTTACCCTGACGCGGTAAGAAACATTATAGGAGCCGACAGCAGTGCCGGAAGGCAAAGTAAAGGTCAAATCAGGCGCATTCGATGTATCGGCCTGAAAAGCACCGGCATCTTCAATGCCGACAAATTCAACACTATCGTCCAATATATCGGTCAGCACCGTATCCTTTACAGTGGCATCGCCAAGAACATTAGTGGTCAGCGTATAGACCAGTTCATCACCGTTTTGCACTGGCGTATTATTGCCGAGATCGGAGCTTTTGGTGGTGCGTGTAGTGACAAGCTGGTTGGTAATTGTGCAGCTGATTTCGGCATTATAATCGGTTGCCAGCTCGTCCAGGGTGAAAGAGCTGCCATCTACCGTATAGCTGCCGCCTTCGCCCAGCCCGGTGCATTCAATATTTTCTGTTGTCCAGCCAAAGGCCGGATTTGTGCCCTGCGGCGGAGTTTCGCTTATGGTGGTGGCAGTGCGCGGCGTAGTAAGCACTTGCTGATTGCCGGTTTTGGCCATGCCGGCAGCATCCGTGGCAATGGTCTGGCTTTGCCAGCCATTATCGCCGGAAAAGGGGAATTGCCCCGTGCCGTCCAGGCTGATTTTGGCAATAGTGACAGCCGGCAATTTGTCAAAGCTTATCTGGGTTGTGGCTGTATCATTATCCGTATTATAGTCGCTATCCAATATATTGCCGCCGGCATCAGGTTTTGCCCGGCCGAGAGAGGCGGCAACGTCAAATTGCCCGACTTGCGCATTGGCATTGGCCGTAATGGGGAAGGTAAAGCTGATATTGCCGCCTTCTTCGCCATAATCGGCGGCTTCTGCCAGGCTGGTGGTAATAGCGCAGCTGACATGCTGGCCGGAAACAGTGCAGCCGGGCACGGCTTGCGGTGTCCAGCCGGCGGGAATATCAACATCAAGGCTGAAACCGGCTGTGCCACTGGCCTGTGTCGGCCCGTAGCTGACGCCTTTGACGGTAACGGTTTTCTGCTCGCCAACGGCAATAAAATGCTCCTCTGAAACACTGACGGAAACGCCAATATCAGGCCTGCCGGTCACCAGAAGATCGCAGGTCGCGTCCTGGTGATTGGCCAGGGAAACAGTAGAAATACAGTCACTAGTGGCGGCATAACTGGCTTCCGGTATATCGCTCGGCCTTTGGGCTAAAGTAGCGCCGTAACCTGTCCCCGGCAGCACATAAATCTCATAATCATACTGGAATTCATCAGGGTTATTCTCTGTGCCCTCAAAAGTGGAATAGGGCATTTTATCACGCCCGGTAATTGTGGTGGCTTCCCCGGTTTCCGGATCATAAACCTGCGCTTCCAGCGTGACGCCGTTTTTGGTCAGGTTGGTTAGCCAGCCGTCCGGGCCCAGGGTCTTCTTCCAGGCGAAATTCTGAAATTGAATGCGTGAAGAAAACCGCGCCTGCCGCACAGTAGCGCAATAAATATTAAAGCCGTCCCAGCCCTCGCCGCCGCTTTGCCGGTAAATGCCGTTAACGGCGCGGTCTTCAGCAGGTTGGCAAATCCAGCCGCTCCATGTATGTTTCCACAGATTGGTTTCAGGGATACCGGCACGGTAATTGGGGTTTACCCCTATATCTTCAACGGCCACCCAGTCGCCGGTTATGACTTTGAGCTTGGCACAGGTGAAAGATATGTCAGAGGCCCAGGCCGGATAAATAGTGGTTGATTTGCGCGCGTCGCCAGCCGTACGATTAACAATCTGGTCAGCCGGGCAATAGGCGTTTTGCACCACACCGGCGCCGCGGTAACCGCCGGAACCGTTAACCGCCGGCGTGCCATTCGGCGTAGTGGGATAGGCGTGCACAACCTTGTCTCTATCCATGGTGACAAGGTTGCAATAAATATCTATTCGGATAGTCATGCCGGAAGCTGACCGCATCGGCGCAAAAGGCGATTGTTTATCTGTATGGCGATAACCGCGAATAACGCCGCCATTGGGGCAACGAAAACCCGCTACAGCGCCTTTATTGGCGCCAACCGTGCCAGTATATGTGCCGGAATCGGTAAAGCCGACGCCGATTTGCGCCTGCGCCGTTTGCAGCCCGCCCGGAATAAAGCTGAGTAACAATAGCAGCGCCGATAATGCCCGGGCTTTAAGTGTGCCATATAATATGCGGGGGGCAGCCTGAGGCGCTGTGACTATATTGTGCCGCCGCTGTGCTAAAGCAAAGTTACGCCAGTTTACAAAACGCGTATAAAACCAACTATACCAAACCATTATACTCACTCTCTGCATTGTGAGTGATTTGGCGCGCTATGGAAAAATGTCTATATTGCGGTGAGGCGAAAAAAAGCGTTAAATATTATTGTAGTTAATAATTTCTTAACACGGTTTGTCCACAAATGAGGCAAACAAAGATAGAGCAAAAACAGGGGCCGGAAAGTGGAAAAAGCCAATAAACTACCCGGCCGGTGTCAAAAGCAGCTTTAATCCCGCTGCTTTATGGCGTTCGGGCTTTTTTGTGCCTTGTTCTTCTGCTAAAACAGGCGGGAGAGCCGATCTGTGTGCCGCAGGCAAACAGGCAGGCAAGGCTGGATCAAGTGAGAATAAATGCATGATGAAGGATAATGAGCAGCATTGTCCGTTTTACGGAGAGACAGGCGCTGTCGCCGGCCGGGAGCAGCAGCCGGTTGCAGCCGGTGATGGTGAGGCGCACACGGCAGGAAATGCGCATGGATTGCGCGAAACGGGATTGGGGGGCGGCGTTTCGCGGGGAGAGATGCATGGCGCGCGCGTTACAAATAATGCGCGCGGGTTGGCCGGCGGCGCGCGCGTTACAAATAATAATGCGCGCAAAACCTTGGTTTTGACCGGCGCCAGCCGCGGTATCGGCCATGCTACAGTCAAGCGTTTTTCAAGTGAAGGCTGGCGGGTTATCACCTGTTCGCGGCAGAGCTTTTCGCCGCAGGCCTGCCCGTGGCTTGATGGGGCAGAGGATCATATTTGCGTTAATCTGGCTGATGCGGAAGATGTCGGCCGCGCTATTGCCGAAATTCGCCGCCGGCTGGAAGCAAATGGCGGGCGCCTGCATGCTTTGGTCAATAATGCCGGCATTTCTCCCAAAAGCGAGAGCGGCAACAGGCTGAATTCGCTTGAAACCAATATGCAAATCTGGCGCGCCGTGTTTCAGGTTAATTTTTATGCGCCGATTATGCTGGCGCGCGGTCTGTTTGCCGAGTTAAAGGCCGGGCATGGCGCTATTGTCAATGTCACCTCTATTGCCGGCAGTCGTGTTCACCCTTTTGCCGGCACGGCCTATGCTACTTCCAAGGCGGCGCTGGCGGCATTAACGCGGGAAATGGCCTCTGATTTCGGCCCGCATAATGTGCGCGTCAATGCTATTGCTCCGGGAGAAATTGCGACCGGCATTCTTTCGCCCGGCACGGAGAAAATGGTTGAGCATTTGCCGCTGCGCCGTTTGGGCCGGCCGGAAGAAGTGGCCGACACGATTTATTATTTATGCGGTGAGGGGGCGTCCTATGTAACCGGCTCGGAAATTCATATTAATGGCGGCCAGCATGTATAAAGGCTGCCGCGCGGCGCCGGGCGGGCGGTAAAATTTGCAGAAATAACGGTTTTGCATTACAAAAGCGGGGAAAGGGCAGGTTGCGCGTTGAAACCGGCTCCAGCAAACGGGAAAACAGCCATGGCCGCTGAAAAGGCAAAATATCAGAAAAATGATGAAAGCGGCGCCTTAAAAACAATCGTCGAATTATGGCCTTATATGTGGCCAAAGGAGCGGCCCGATCTTAAACGCCGGGTGCTGTGGGCGCTGTTTTATCTGGTGCTTTCCAAAATTATTTTGATTCTTGTCCCCTATTTTTTCAAATATGCGACAGATTCTTTAGCCGCCGGCTGGGCACCGCCAAACTGGCTGCCTTATTTGCTGGTGGCGCCGTTATTATTGGTTTTTTGTTATAATGCGGCGCGGATTGTGCAGGCAGGGCTTAACCAGCTGCGCGATGCCTTGTTTGCTTCAGTCGGCCAGCATGCCGTGCGCAAACTGGCTTATGAAACTTTTGTCCATATGCACCAATTATCGCTACGCTTTCATCTGGAAAAGCGCACTGGCGGCCTGTCGCGCATTATTGAGCGCGGTACCAAGGGGATAGAGGCGATTGTCCGCTTTACTATTTTAAACAGTATTCCCACAGTGCTGGAATGTGCGATGACGGCTTTTGTCGTTTGGTATTCTTACGGCTGGCTGTATTTCTTTATTATAGTGGCAACTATCGGCTTTTATGTCTGGTTTACCATTATTGCCAGTAATTGGCGCATTAATATTCGCCGCGCCATGAATGCCGCCGATAATGAGGCCAATAGCCGCGCGGTAGATTCGCTGCTCAATTTTGAGACCGTCAAATATTTCGGCAATGAAGAGCTGGAGGCGCGCCGCTTCGATAAATCCATGGCGCAATATGAGACTGCAGCCACCAAAACCTGGGTGTCTCTCGGCTGGCTTAATTTTGGCCAGGCGGTTATTTTCGGCCTTGGCATGCTGGTTTTAATGCTGGTTTCTGCCTGGCAGGTGTTGCATGGGCGGCAAACACTGGGCGATTTTGTCTTTATCAATGCGCTGCTTATCCAGCTTTCTTTCCCGCTCAATTTTATCGGCTCTATTTATCGTGATGTGCGTCAGGGGCTGACCGATATTGAGCAAATGTTCAACCTGTTAAATGTGCCGGAAGAAATTGCCGATAAGACGGGAGCAAAAGCGCTGGATCCGGCGGCGGAGGCAGCCTCTATCCGCTTTGATAATGTTGTTTTCGGCTATAATGCAGATCGCACAATTTTAAAAGGCATTTCCTTTGAAGTGCCGAGCGGTAAGACTGTAGCTATTGTCGGCCCTTCCGGCGCGGGGAAGTCAACCATATCGCGATTATTATTCCGCTTTTATGATGTGCAGGCTGGCCGGGTGCTGGTGGGGGGGGAAGATGTGCGCGATGTAACGCAAACAAGCCTGCGCCGGGCTATTGGCATGGTGCCGCAAGATACAGTGCTGTTTAATGATACAATCGGCTATAATATTCGTTATGGCCGCAGCAAAGCGAGTGATGAAGACGTGCAGAAAGCTGCCCGGCTGGCGCAGATTGACAAATTTATCAACAGCCTGCCGCATGGTTATGAAACTCAGGTAGGTGAGCGCGGGCTTAAACTTTCCGGCGGAGAAAAACAGCGTGTGGCTATTGCCCGCACTTTGCTCAAGGCGCCGCCTTTGCTGATACTTGATGAGGCAACCTCGGCGCTGGATACGGCGACCGAGCAGGAAATCCAGCATGCTTTGGATACAGTCAGCCGCGGTCGCACTACTCTGGTGATTGCCCATCGGCTTTCCACCATTATTCAGGCTGATGAAATTCTGGTATTAAAAGGCGGCCGTTTTGTCGAGCGCGGCACCCATATGACATTATTGGCCAAAAAAGGACTCTATGCTTCTATGTGGCAGCGGCAGTTAGAAGCAACAGCAGCGGAAGAAAAACTGCGCCTGATACGGCGCGAGGATAAAGCCGGTTTTTTGGACAAGCGCGATAATGAGCCGGAAACAGATTAAAGCCTGTGCCGCTATTTGCCGGAGAATTGGAGAAAACTCTGCTTGCTTCGCCCGCGTGATACTATATAAAGCAAAAAAGCATAACAGGGGAAGCAGGAGAATAACAGGGTTCAGGGGCAGTTTGGCTTTCTGCCTTGCTGCTTGATATGGTCTGATGGCCGGCACAAAGCCGGCCGGGCCGGCAGTTTGGCGCCCGGCCGGTTAAGGGGCGCAATTCACGGGATTTTTTATGAATATTTTGCATTCTGCCCGCATAATGCTTGCGCCAATACATAAAGAGGGTTACCCCTTTATTGCCCTGTTTTTTGTTATTGCCGTGGCGCTGGGCTTTCTCTGGCTGCCTTTATTTTGGGCTGGGCTGGGCTTAACTCTGTGGTGTGTTTATTTCTTCCGCGATCCGCAGCGGGTGGTGCCGCTGGCTGCTGATCTTGTTCTTAGCCCGGCAGACGGCAAGGTTTCCTTTGCCGGGGTGGTTATGCCGCCGGAAAAACTGGGTTTGCCGCAGAGGCAAATGTTCCGTATTTCTATTTTTATGGATATATTTTCCTGCCATGTGAATCGCGCTCCGGTCAGTGGTATTATCAAAGTGATAGATTATCATGAGGGGCATTTTTTTAATGCTGTGCTGGATAAAGCCTGTGAGTCTAATGAGGCCAACAGCCTGTTGCTGCAAACAGCCTATGGTGAGGTGGGCGTGGTGCAAATTGCCGGGCTGGTTGCTCGCCGCATTGTCTGTTGGGTAAAAAAGGGAGAGGAGCTGGCGGCCGGTCAGCGTTTCGGCCTTATTCGCTTCGGCTCGCGGCTTGATGTTTATCTGCCGCTGCAAACAGAAATTTGCGTAAGCGTGGGGCAGAAAATGGTGGCGGGAGAGACTGTGCTGGCGCGTTTTGCCGCTGTCGATAATGGCAAGGAGAATGTCGCCGATAAGGCTGAGCCCGATAGTGCCGGCATGCGTGATAATAGCGACAGCATTAGCGCTGCTATCCACGCGCATACTGTGCCTGATGAGGAAGAGGGCGACAAGCCGGATTTTTTGCATTTTCGTTTAGATTAGGTCAGGCCAATGAAACCATCGCTTCCTTTCCCGCCTTTTGACGGTGACAAAAAAGCTGGAAAGCTTCGTCACTTTGATACGGATAATGTTTTTGGGGACACCGGGCAAGAGGGAGAAGGGCTGGAATCGCCGCATAAATTTATTTCCTTTCGTTTTTTGCTGCCGAATATTATTACGGTTGTGGCAATTATTTCCGGCCTTTCCGCTGTGCGCATGGCTATTGAAAACCGTTTTGAAACAGCAGTTATCTGTCTGCTGCTGGCGGCTTTTCTCGATGGGATAGATGGCCGTATTGCCCGCATTATTCGTGGGACTTCGCGTTTTGGCGAGCAGCTGGATTCGCTGGCTGATGCCATTAATTTCGGCGCCGTGCCGGCTTTGGTGGTTTATATTTATATATTAGATGCCATGGGGCGGTTAGGCTGGCTGGCGGCGCTGGTTTACAGCACGGCCTGTTGCCTGCGGCTTGCCCGTTTTAATGTGATGATTGACGATAAAAACCAAATGCCCAAATGGCAGCAGAATTATTTTGTCGGCCTGCCTTCTCCTGCGGGGGGGTGCCTGTTGCTTTTGCCGGTTTGTCTGGGCTTTTTAGGTATGCCGCAGACAAATGCAGCCGCCCTGTTTTTCTGCTTTTATACTATTTTTCTGGCTTTATTAATGGTGTGTAACCTGCCAGTGTGGAACGGCAAGGCTATTCGCAGCGGTTTGCGCCGCGATATTGTCATACCGGCGTTGTTTTTTGTGGTGATTTATCTTGTTTTGCTGGTCAGCTATATGTGGGAGACTTTGGCTGTATCCAGTTTTATCTATCTGGCCTTTTTGCCGCTCAGCGCTTATAGCTATTATCGCTGCAGCAAAAAACAGTCCGCCAAGTAAAACAGGAATAACCCTGCGGCGCTCTTTTCCTGCTTTATTCTACCGGTGTTGCTTCATTATCATTGCCGCTTGCGGCGGGAGCGGTTTTTTCGTCAATTTTATCAATCAGGCTTTTCGGCACAGCGCGCCAAATAGCGCTGCCAATATTATCCAGCAATGGCTTGCTTTTTGCCTGCGCCAGCCAGGCAGGCTGTTCATCAGGCTTGATAAGCCCGTTCAAAAACAGAATAGCAATGGCTAAAATCACCAGGCCGCGAATAATGCCGAAAACAAAGCCCAAAGTGCGATCCAGCGCGCCAATGCGGCTGTCTATGACTATATCGGCAAATTTCATGGAAATAATGGAAAGAATAATCAAGGCAGCCAAAAATAAGACAATAATGGTAACACCAAGGGCAATTTTGGGATTATGAATATAATTGGAAGTCAAACCGAGGGCCGGTTTATAAACCAGATAAGCGAATAAAGCCGCCAAAGCCCAGGAAACAAGCGATAATAATTCGCGCGACAAGCCGCGCACCATCGCCAGAACGGCGGAAAGAAAAATAACTAAAATAACAATTCCATCTAACGCTGTAACCGGCATAATCTATCCTTATCCCCCAAATGAGCCTCAAGTGCCGGGCGCAACCTACTCACCGGGTCTTCTGCGCTCCCCCGCCCGCAGCCGCTTTACCTTATCTGCCACAATAGCTGTTTCCGGTAGCGCAAGGCAATATTTTTTTATCCCGGCTTTAACAGCTTTCACTGTTTTGAGCAGCGCGCCGGGAGCGGCCGGTATTATTCTGCGCTTAAACCTGTTTTCCTTTACGCGGTGATTTTGTCCAGTAATAAGAGCGCGGGCAGTGTTTATTTTTGCCGGTTTTTTTGCTGCGCGGCTTGTGCGGCAATTTGCGCTACTAATTGCGGCAGCGATTCTATTTTATCCAGCTGCAAGGCGGCATTGGCCTTTTCACTTTCTCCCTCGCTTTTGCGGTTGAGAGAGGCCGGCAGCACAGCCTGCCTGAAACCCAGCTTCTCGGCTTCTTTCAGCCTCTGCCCGGCATGGGCCACCGGGCGCAAACTGCCGGAAAGGCTGACTTCGCCAAAATAGACGCAATCGGCCGGCAGGCTCACCCCGGCCAGAGATGAGGCTAAAGCCGCGGCCACGGCCAAATCGGCTGCCGGTTCGCTAATACGATAGCCGCCGGCAATATTGAGATAAATATCATAATTGCCGAAACGCAGGCCGCAATGCGCCTCCAGCACGGCAATAATCATGGCCAGCCGGCTATTATCCCAGCCGATAACGGCGCGGCGCGGCGTGCCAAGCGAGGTTTGCGCCACCAGCGCCTGAATTTCCACCAGCACCGGCCGCGTGCCTTCCATACCGGCAAAAACTGCGGCGCCGGGGGCATGCCGGCTGCGCTCACCCAAAAACAGCTCAGACGGGTTAGAGACTTGCCGCAGGCCGCTATCCGACATTTCGAAGACGCCGATTTCATCAGTGGCGCCGAAGCGATTTTTCACTGTGCGCAAAATACGGTAATGATGACCGCCCTCACCTTCAAAATACAGCACGGCATCAACCATATGCTCAACCACGCGCGGCCCGGCTATTTGCCCGTCTTTGGTAACATGGCCAACCAGCACCACTGCGGCGCCGCTTTGCTTGGCAAAACGAATCATAGCCTGGGCCGAAAGCCGCACCTGGCTGACCGTGCCGGGGGCAGAATCGGCCGTGTCGGACCATAAAGTCTGCACCGAATCAATAATCACCAGATCAGGTTTTTTCTCTTGCTTGAGAGTAGCAAGAATATCTTCTACATTCGTCTCTGCTGCCAGTTTGACACCGCTTTTCTCAAGCTTCAGACGCCGCGCCCGCAGGCGGATTTGCGCTACCGCCTCTTCCCCTGAAACATAAAGGACATTATGGCCCTTGTTAGCCAGCGCCGCCGCCGCTTGCGTCAACAGGGTAGATTTGCCAATGCCCGGATCGCCGCCAACCAGCAGCGCCGAGCCGCGGACAAAACCGCCGCCGGTTACTCTATCCAGCTCTGCCAGGCCGGAAATTATCCGCGGCACCTCTTCCGTTTCACCGGCGAGGCGGGTGAGTGCTACCGGCCGTCCGCTTTTGCCCGACATTTTAGGGGCGGCGCCAATGCCGCCATCGGTGCTTTCTTCTGCCAATGTGTTCCAGTCGCCGCATGTGTCGCAACGCCCCTGCCAGCGCGGATAGCTGCTGCCGCAATTTTGACAAATAAACTGGGTTTTAGACTTGGCCATAGACTATTATTTTTCTTCCGATTGTGATTTTTGTGTGCGGACAAGTAAATTTTCTTCGGTAAGGCGCTGCCCTTTTGGGGTTAAATAGTAGCTGCCAACGTTTTTGCGTATTAAAGCCAAATGGACGAATTGGAAAATTATTCTATCTTTGACTCGGTTTAACCAGTTATCGTGAAACTCGATATCAGTGCTTCCATTAGCGAGCTTAAGAGCTAGCGGAAAGAATACCTCTCCCCATGTATAATTTTGGCTTATGCTAGCTATATTCAGAATGTCTCTTGGAATTTTTTCATTTAAGCCAGCAATATCGGGGATAGAAGGTTCGTTTTTACATAGTTCAATTTTCAATTTCTCAACTTCAGCTTTCAGAGCGCTGTTTTTTTTCAGCAAAGCATTTTGCTCGGCGGTTAATTCCGCGCTGGCCACAGTATTGCCGCGCACCCAGCCGATAGCGGGTTTGCGCTTGATTTGCTGCGGCAGGCTTAAGGCAATTTCGGCCCGTAAATCCTTGGCATCACTCCAATCTTTAACCAGGCGGCTTGTTTTTATCTTTTTGCGAAAAGCTTCCAGTTTCTCGCGTTTATCGGTATCGGTTTCGCTATTTTCTATCGGTGATTTCTCAAAAACAATAACTGGCAGGCCCTTCTCACAGGCATAATCAAATTCCATTTCTGTATAGCTTAAGCCGGTTTTCGGTGAAACAGAGCCATATTTGCCGCCAATAATCAGCAGATAATAATCACAATCATCAATGACCGTCTGAATATAGCGCATTTGCTCTTCGTCCATTGCCGGGAAGCGTTCCATACCGGCGGGAATATGGCCTAAATCCAGAACAGCGCGGGCAGCTTCATTGCGTTCTGCTATTAAATCACGGAAAGTAGAGCTAATGAAAATGAGATAGCGTCTATCCATCACCCGAATCCTTTAAAACCATGCTGCCTGTTTGTAATCCGGGGCAGCGGCTTAGGCAAGGTCTATTGGCTTTTTACCGCGGGCTTTGCCTTGCGGATTCTGTTTTGGGAGCCGTTAAATTTATGCGCCAGCCTGTTATGCCTTAAGGCTTTGCCGCGCTCAGCCATAGCGTTCGGGCAGGCGGTTTTCATCAGCCAGGTCGGTAAAGCGCGTATAATCGGCCTGGAAGGCGAGGCGCACTGTGCCAGTCGGCCCGTGGCGCTGCTTGGCGATAATCACTTCCGCTTTGCCAAAACTGTTTTCCATATCTGTTTGCCATTTAAGGTGTTCTTCTGTCCCCAATTTCGGCTCACGATTTTTGATATAATATTCTTCACGAAAAACAAACAGCACCACATCGGCATCTTGCTCAATCGAGCCGGATTCACGCAAATCAGAAAGCTGCGGCTTTTTATCCTCGCGCGATTCTACCTGCCGCGATAATTGCGACAAAGCGATAATCGGCACATTGAGCTCTTTTGCCAGCGCTTTCAAGCCAGTGGTAATTTCGGTTATTTCCTGCACCCGATTCTCTGAAGCGCGGCGGGAAGAGCCGCTCATCAGCTGCACATAATCAATCACCAGCACATCAAGCCCGTGCTGGCGTTTCAGCCGGCGGGCGCGGGCGGCCAGTTGCGCTACTGAAATGCCGCCGGTCTGGTCAATAAACAGCGGCACTTGCTGCATTTTTTGCATAGCGCGCATAAGGCTGGCGAAATCATTTTCGCTAATATTGCCGCGGCGAATATCGCTGGAAGAAATTTCCGCCTGTTCAGCCATAATACGGGTTGCCAGCTGTTCAGACGACATTTCCAGTGAGAAAAAGCCGACCACGCCGCCTTCATTTTCCTCTCCTTTATCTTTTTGACAGGCGGCGGCAATATTAAAGGCAATATTGGTGGCGAGCGAGGTTTTGCCCATACCGGGGCGCCCGGCCAGAATAATCAGGTCGGATTTTTGCAGCCCGCCCATTTTATTATCCAGGCTATGAATGCGGGTAGGAATGCCGGAAAGCTTGGAAGAGCGCTTTAACGCGGCACCGGCCATGTCAATGGCTTTGGTCAAGGCACTGCCGAAATTTTCAAAGCCGCCACCATAACGGCCGGTTTCCGCCAGTTGAAACAGCCGCTTTTCCGCTTCCTCTATTTGTTGCGCCGGCACCAGCTCTACCGGCGCGTCATAGGCGGTATTGACAATTTCTTCTCCCAGATTGATGAGTGAACGGCGGGTGTAAAGATCGTAAATAATATGGCCGTAATCGGCAGCATTGATAATGGTGACTGCCTCAGCCGCCAGCCGGATAATATATTCAAACACTGTCATAGTGCCGATTTTTTCTTCCGCCGGGATAAAGGGCTTGATGGTAACTGGGTCGGCCAGCTTGCCGCTGACGACCAGTGTGGCCAGAATTTCATAAATTTTGGCATGCAGCGGCTCAAAAAAATGTTCAGGCTTTAAAAAATCGGAAACACGGTCATAGGCGTCATTATTGATCAGCAGCGCTCCCAGCAGCGCCTGTTCTGCCTCAATATTATGCGGCGGCCGGCGCCATGAAGCCGGGTTATTATCCTCTTCCGCATGTTGTTTCAGCGCATGAATTTCTGCCATTATCCGGCCCTTTCTGTTACTGCCGCTTGACAAGCATAGCGTTTCGGCTGCTAAAACTGCCTCACGCGGAAACAGGCTGCCAATGCCGCAGCATTGCCGGTGCGCTGTCTCACAATTTCAAGAAGTGCTGTAAAACGGGAAAACCCCTGGCACCAAGACTAGCGCTTCCGGTAAGCCAGCATAAGTGAAAAAAAACGGGGCATTGCGAATAATACCCGCGATTCACAGAGATTCACACAATTTGCGGTTTTTATAGTGAAGAAAGATTTTATGCCTTGACGGCCGGGCGACTCAAGTGCAAATCCGGCAGGCGGCAGGGCTGCGCCGGTTCCATATAATGCGCAGCAGTTAAAACCAAAACAGGGCGTAAAACGCCCTGTTTATTAAACTGCTTCCGGCAACAGGATCAAGCCTGCTCTTCTTGCTCGAGCGCTGCGGCCTCTTCTTCTATTTCGGTTTTTCCTATGGCGATTTCGGCCATTTCATCATCAATGGCAGCTTCGCGGTTGCGCCCGGTCAAATTTTCGCCTTTTGCCTGACGCTCTGCTTCTTCCGCCGTGCGCGCAACATTAAGCGTAATTTCCACTTCCACTTCCGGGTGCAGGCTAATCATTACCGGCTGCAAGCCGATTGTTTTAATCGGGTGATCCAGTTTTATCTGATTGCGATTAACGGCGAAGCCCTCAGCCGTAACAAGAGCGGCAATATCACGCGGTGAAACAGAGCCGTAAAGATGCCCGGTTTCTCCGGCAGCGCGGATAATGACAAATTTTTTATCTTTAAAATGGCCAATATGTTGTTCCGCCTGCTGACGCAGATCGCTATTGCGGCTTTCCAGCTCGGCACGGCGATCTTCAAAATATTTGCGATTAGCGGCTGTTGCCCGTAAAGCCTTGCCTTGCGGCAATAGAAAATTGCGGGCAAAACCGTTTTTTACCGCAACCCTATCGCCCATATTGCCCAAGCGGGCAATGCGCTCCAATAAAATAACTTCCATGATGTTTTCCTTTCACTTGAATTACGGAAGAGGGGGGGGGCCACTCTGTTTGGCAGAGGGAAAAGGCGTGGCGAAAAGCCCCATAATAACCAGACCGAAAAAAATAACCGGTGTTAAAACAAGGCTGAACAGGCAAATATAAATAAGAAAGCGCAGCCACGACCATGAGCCGCGCGCTGTCTGGTGCAAAACGGCCAGGCCGGAAACACAAAAACCGGCAGCCAATACCGCCAGAATGACATTGACACATAAGGTCAGGGTTGGAGCGGCAGTAAATGTGGCATTGCCGATAAAATAAGAAGCAATCCACAGGCTGATAAACAGAAACAGTGCCATAGGCGGCAGGCGCAAATCTGCCGGCCAATAGCCGAAAGGGCGTCTCAGGCTGTTATTGCGCCGGGCAAGACGCATGGCGCAGTAAATGGCGGCGAGCTGAAATAAAAAGCCGTAAAGAGCAAGAGAAACAGCAAGCAAGACCGGCAGCAAATGCTGGAGAATATTATGTATATCGCCGCTTTGCGCCGGCATATTATAGAAATTTTTCTTTGCAATAAAATCGGCAATCTGGCTGGTAACTAAGTTGAAAGCCTGCGCTTTATCGGCATTTGAAAAGCTGTAAAACAGCACGGCAATGGTTACAAAGGCAATAATAAGCGCAAGCTGGAATATGGCTGCCGGCAGCGGGTAAAATTGCGGCAAATTTTGCTCTCCAAAGGTATTTTTACCCGGCTTTGCCTGGCCGGAATTAGTCTGCAGCCCCAAAAGCCAGCCGGTAAATAAAGCAGGAAGGAAGAAAAAAAATGCCAGCAGCAAAGCCGGCTCTGCCGGCAAAACCAGGCCTAAAAACAGGCCGGCAAGCAGGGCGGCGGCCAGACCGTTTTGCCAGCCATAGGAAAAAAGCACAAAAAGGACAGGAATATTAACGCCAATGCCGAAAAATACCGGCAAAAACGGTATATTGAACAGAGTAAACCATAGCAGCATAATTGAAGCGGCAGACAGGATAGCTGCAGCCAAAGCGGCTTTTATATTGATTTTTTCTTTTATCATATTGCGCTGTCCTGCATCTCTCCCGCTTATGCGGGAAGCAGTTAGAGACAGGCTTGACAAAATGCCATGCCTGCCTCAACCTGAATTTACTTTACCCGGTTAAAGCACTAAACCCCTGCGCGTAGCAAGAAAACCGCTGCGATAGCACAAGCCTGATGAGAACAAAACTGGATTTAATGCTCTCAAATTTCGTGCGCCTGTTTATTGCACAACGTAAGACAACAACCCAAGAAAACGCGCCCGTTTAATAGCACGCGCCAGCTCACGCTGTTTTTTCTGGCTGACAGCCGTAATGCGCGAAGGCACAATTTTACCGCGTTCGGAAATATAACGCTGCAGTAATTTTACGTCCTTATAATCAATTTTCGGCGCCTCAGGGCCTGAAAAAGGGCAGGTTTTACGGCGGCGGCTGAAAGGACGGCGCACCGGCATTTGAGTGACATCAGCCATTTTTATTCTCCTTTGTCGGCGGCATTATCTGTATTACGGCTGTCGCTGCGCGGGCGCCTGGGACGGCGCGGCTTTTCTTCATCACGGTCGCGAAAGCGGTCATCTCTGTCACGGCGCGACATTATTGGCGAGGGCGTATCGTTTAATTCTTCCACCCGCAAGGTCAAAAAGCGCAATATATCCTCATTAATACCCATTTGCCGCTCCATTTCCGCCATAGCGGCGCCTGGAGCATCAATATTCATCAATGTATAATAGGCTTTGCGGTTTTTTTTGATACGATAGGCAAGGGGACGCAAGCCCCATTGCTCAACCCGGCCGATTTTGCCGCCTTGCGCTTCAATTACAGCTTTATATTGCTCCGTCACCTGATCAACCTGCTGTTGTGTCAGATCCTGACGGACAAGAAATACATGTTCGTAAAGAGCCATCTTCTGCCTTTCTTTAATTTCCCTGCGGAATCGGCGCAAAGCCTCTGCGACTTAATCTTCAACCTCTGCAAGCGAGGTCGGGAAAGGCGCAAAAACCGAGATATTCGAGAGCGGAGACACGGGAGGCGCAGAGCTTTATGCCCTGCAAAACCGGCTATTGGCATTGCCTGCAAACATCTCGCCGGCCGTATTTACGGCCTATAGCGCGATAGAGCAAACGGCAAAATAACCGATCCTCCGTTCAGCCACCGGCCAAATTCCGGGTGAATAGCCCCTCCATTAAAGCTTTTATCGCCAAAATGCAACTCTTTTTTGCTCCGGCAGCGGCAATATTACCTTGAAGGCTGCTTAAAAAGCGGGGAAAGGCGGCGCCTCTGCTTGTGTTCATTTTCGGGCAATGTTAGGAAAACGAAGAGGTTTATGAATTGCGCCGGAAATGAGGGGCGGCGATTGCGGCCGGGCATTGCCGGCAGATTTGACAAGAGGGAACGGCAATTTATGCTCATATCGGCAATTCTTGAAAAAATACGTGCTGAAAATATCCGCTTTATTGATTTGCGTTTTACTGATTTGCGAGGGAAATGGCACCATATTACCATAGCCGCCGCAGCTGCTGATAAAGCGCTGTTTGCGGAAGGGGTGGTATTTGACGCTTCATCTATCGATGGCTGGAGGGCCGTTGATGATTCGGATATGGTGCTGCGCCCCGATTTGGAAAGTTTATGCCTTGACCCGTTTTTTGCCGAGCCGACTTTGGTGGTTTTCTGCAATGTGGTTGATCCCGTTTCGTCAGTGCCTTATAACCGCGATCCGCGCACTATTGCCAATCGTTGCGAGGCTTATGCGCGTGAGCATGATTTTGGCGATACGGTTTGTGTCGGGCCGGAGGCAGAATTTTTTGTCTTTGATACTGTGCGTTTTCAGGCTGGTTCTTATGAAAATTTTTATTATCTGGACAGCGATGAATCGCCGCTAAATAGCGGGCGTGATTATAATGCGGGTAATATGGGGCATCGCCCGCAGGCCAAAGGCGGCTATTTGCCGGTGCCGCCGATTGATTCTGCTCAGGATATGCGTTCGGAAATGCTGGCAATGCTGCAGGATATGGGGGTTGCGGTAGAAAAACATCATCATGAAGCAGCAGCAGCCCAGCATGAGCTGGGTATTAAATTTGATTCGCTGTTGCGCCAGGCTGATAAAATGCAAATCTTTAAATATGCTGTGCAGCAAGTGGCGCAATCTTACGGCAAAACGGCCACTTTTATGCCGAAGCCCGTTTTTGGCGATAGCGGTTCGGGTATGCATGTGCATTTATCCTTGTGGAAAGATGGGAAGCCGCTTTTTGCCGGCGATAAATATGCCGGGCTTTCTGAAACCTGCCTTTATTTTATCGGCGGCATTATTAAACATGCCCGTGCCTTGAATGCATTTACCAACCCTGCCACGAATAGTTACAAACGGCTGGTTCCCGGTTTTGAAGCCCCGGTTTTATTGGCTTATTCGGCGCGCAACCGTTCTGCCGCCTGTCGTATCCCGCATGTATTTTCGGCTATGGCCAAGCGGGTAGAGGTGCGTTTTCCTGATCCGGCGGCCAATCCTTATCTGGCTTTTTCGGCTTTGCTTATGGCCGGGCTTGACGGTATCAAGCATAAAATTCACCCGGGCGAGGCGATAGATAAGGATCTTTATGAATTGCGGCCGCGAGAATTGAAAAATATTCCGACAGTAAGCGCTGATTTGCGTGAGGCGCTGGCTGCTCTGGATAAAGACCGCGCATTTTTGAAAGCCGGCAATGTATTTGATGATGATATGATTGAATCTTATATTGTGCTGAAGCAGCAGGAAGTGCAGCGCTATGAGACAATGCCCAGCCCGGTGGAATTTGCCATGTATTATTCTGTTTAAACTGCGAAACCCGGTTTTTGGGTTAGCAGGCATAAAAACAGAAAATTCAAGCCAAGCTTATATCGGCGCGGATAAGCGGATAATATGTAAAATCGGAGTGCGAGGAAATGCGGGGGAAGCTTTTATAATATCAAAAATTTCTTTTAAGGCATAAAAGCAGTTTGTTAATAATAGACGATAGTAACAAGCAGGGCATGGGGGCAGCCCTGCTTGTGGTCTTGTGCCTGCGCAGTATCTGTCAGAGAATTTCCAGTTGCACATCAATATTGCCGCGCGTGGCATGGGAATAAGGGCAAACTTCATTATGCGCCGTGCGGGCAATCTGTTCTGCCTGCTCTTTGCTCAAGCCGGCCAAATGCACTGATAATGTGACATAAAGCTGAAAGCCGCCGGCAGCGCGCGGGCCAATGCCCACTTTGGCGGTTACATGTGTATCGTCACCAAGCGACAAATCTTGTTTGCGGGCAAGAAAACGGCAGGCAGATTCAAAACAGGCGGCATAGCCGCAGGCAAAAAGCGTTTCGGGATTGGCGCCTTTTTCACCGCTGCCGCCCATTTCTTTCGGCATGACAAGCGGCATATTGACCGCGCCATCGGCAGAATGAACGCGCCCTGCGCGCCCGCCATTGGCTGTTGCTTCTGTCTGGTAGAGAATTTTTGCTGTCATAGCCGGATTTCCTTTGCTGATAAAGCTTCACCCAATAATTGAAATGCTATAAGCGAAATAAGGCGAAATAAAGAAGCTGCGCCGGGCGAATTTACGGATAGATATGCCGGTAATTTTGCCCTTTATAGGGTGTGCTGTAAATGCGGCGGCTATTGGCCGGGCTGTAAGTCGGGCGCGGCGGTGCCAGGTGGTGCGAGGCGCTATAAGAATCTTCCTGATAGAGGCTGTTTTGCGGTGCGGTAAGATTACCGCCCCCTTTAAAGGGGGTGGCCGGGCTGTAATAATAATCATGGCGCAAGGGGCTGGCATAAGTGCCGTTACCGCGGGAATAATAATGGGTGCGATAGCGATAGCCGCCGCCATTATAGGGCGTGGCATAAGTTTTATAGGGGCGATGATAGCGGAATGGATTGCGGTAATGGCGTTGCGGCGCAGCGTAATCGCTTTGCTCATTGCTGTAATAATGTTTTTGCACTGTGGCAGAATAGCGGCCTGGAGGTGCGGAATAGCGGGTTTGCGGTGCGGAATAGCTTGTTTCTTTGTCGAAATTATAGGAATTGTCACTATTATAGCCAATATCCGGCAGTGGCGCCTGATAGATTTTTGCCCCGGCAAGAGAAACCGGGCAAAACAGCGGAACCAGGCAGATTAAAACAGGATATTTTACCGGCATGGGCCGCCTCCTTTAGCTCAATAGCCCTGCTATACTAATATATATTCTCTAGCAATTTGTAAATTTGCGCCAGAAACGGTCTTAATAGTGTTTCAGCTCAATATATCCGGTGGTCAGGCACTAAAAACAGGAAATTACCTTGATTGCACCAATAAAATTCTGCCACTCCGCTGTTTCTTATTTTCGGCAAGTATAAAGCGGCGCTATTTAAGGCTGTTTGTGCCCTATTTATGCAGAATCAACCGGGTAAACTACAATATATGGTGCAGTTTCATCTTAAATATATAGAGTGGGCAGCGCGATGGAGCAAATCGGGGAGGTATGTGCATATGAAATCATGCCGCATGCCTGAACCGGGCCTATAGTGCCGGCTGAGGTGAAACAGGATAGACAGACGGCACCAGACTGAAAATTCCACCGGACGGCAGATGACCTGAGTTGCCGGAATATTATGGCGATAATCGGGCAGCGAGAATACGAGGTAAATCCTGTGAATTGAAAATAATATGCACAAGCTCTTTACCCAATATTTCAACTGCCGCGGCACCGAGAGAGGTGACCGCAGCAGAATCCAGCGCATCTGTATCCGCGACTTCAAGCCGCAGGCGCGTAGCAGCAATGGCTGTGGCCTTGCGCAAATTGTCGTGGCCGCCAAAAGCTGTCACCCAATCGGCCAGGGCAGCGGCATTGATTGGCGCGCTATGAAGGCTGGCGGGAAGCGGCGCTGCATCAGTACCCAAAGCACTGCTTTTGTCGGCAATTATTGTTTTATCATTATCACCGGCACCAACAGCGGAACGCATGGCCTGGGCAATATCATCGGCAATAGGGCCAAGAATAATCTGAACATTGTCATTGCGCATTTTCATGACAGCCACAGCACCTAGCTGTTTTAGCTGCATTTCATCAATTTTATCCTGATTGCGGACAGTCAGCCGCAGCCTTGTGGTGCAGGCGCCGATAGAAGACAGATTTTGCCCCCCTCCCAGCGCGGCAACAAAATCCTGCCCAATATTGCCGCCGGTCTGCCTCGCCTCAGCCGGAGATTCACTTGGCTCAGACTCTCGTCCCTGGGTTTTCAGGTTGAAAAGGCGAATTGCGGCGCTGAAAATACAATAATAAATGGCGAAATAGGTGAAGCCTATCGGAATAAGCCATAAAGGGTGAGTCGCTTTGCCATAAGACAGAATATAGTCAAAGGCGCCGGCTGAAAAAGTAAAGCCGAGTTTTACATCAAGCAGATTCACGATAATCATTGCCAGCCCGGTAAGAAAGGCGTGCACCGCATATAAAGCCGGGGCAAGAAACATAAAGGAAAATTCAATCGGCTCCGTAATACCGGTAAGAAAAGAGGTCAGCCCCATGGATAGCAGCAGGCCGCCCAGCACCGGCCGCCGTTTTGCTTTAGCATTGCAATAAATAGCCAGCGCAACCGCCGGCAGGCCAAACATAGTAACGGGAAACATGCCGGCCATAAAGATTCCCGCTGTTTTATCACCCGCGAAAAACCGGCTCATATCGCCACGGATAATCTCTCCCGCAGCATCGGTAAATGAGCCGAACTGAAACCAGACGAGATTATTGAGAATATGGTGCAGCCCCGTGACAATCAGCAGACGGTTAAACAAACCATAAAAGAACAGGCCAATATTGCCTGATTCAATCATGAAATTGCCAAGGCTGCTAATGCCGTGTTCAACCGGCGGCCAGATATAAGCGAATATATAAGCGAGAAGCAGCGCTGTCGCCCCTGATATAATGGGGATAAAACGCCGGCCGCCGAAAAAAGCCAGATAATCCGGCATTTTAATAGCATTATAGCGATTATAGTAAATACCGGCCACAATGCCGCAAATAATGCCGCCCAAAACCCCCATATCGAGGTTTTTGTCAAGAATATTTAAGGTGGCGTTTAAAACGAGAAAAGCAGTCGCGCCGGCCAGAGCGGCAGAACCGTGATTGTCTTTGGCCAGGCCGATGGCAACACCAATGGCAAAAATCAGCGCCAAATTGGTGAAAATCGCTCCGCCGGCGGCAGATATAGCCGGAATATCCAATAAATCCGGCTGCCCAAGTCGCAATAAAATGCCGGCCACGGGCAAAACGGCAATAGGCAGCATGAGCGATCGGCCGAGCAATTGCAAGGCGCCCATAATATTCAGGCGCGATAAAAAGCCTGCTTTATTCTTAGATTGCGTTTCGCCGGCCGGGATTGTCTGTTCCATTTATAGGCGCTTTCTGTTTACGAAGCTTTTATATGCGCTGCCAGCCAGAGACCGAGTTTTTCCCTTACCGCTGCGCCGTCAGCCAGCGTCAGGGCTTTTTCGCTCTCTATTTTCAAAGCAGCGAGATCAATTTGGCGCAAACGCGCTTTGGCGGCCGCAATATGCGGTAATTCCATCGATAATTCCTCTGCGCCCAGCGCCGCCAGCACCGGCCCGGCGACAGCATCGGCCGCCGCCGCGCCGCAAATGCCGACAGGGCAATTTTGCTTTGCTGCTTCCGCACAGCAAAAAGCAATCAAACGCAGCACGGCAGGGTGCAAAACATCAAGCCGCGCACTGAGTTTTGTTTCTTCCCTGTCCATGGCCAGAGTATATTGGGTGAGATCATTGGTGCCGACAGAAAAGAAATCCGCCTCACGCGCCAGACTGGCGGCCATGAGCGCGGCAGAAGGCACTTCAATCATCGCGCCTAATTGCGGCATGAGAAAATCCTCTCTCTTATCTACCCCCAATTTGCGGGCCAATTCTTCCAGCATAATGCGGACAGCAAAAAAATCATTAATATCTGTTACCATTGGCACCATGATTTGCACCGGGCTTTTGCCGTTTTCCAGCCGCGATGCCCTGACGCGCAACAAGGCTGTTAATTGTGTTGCCATCAATTCAGGATTGGTCAGGATAAGACGCGCGCCGCGAATCCCCAGAGCAGGATTGGGGCCGCCGCCTATTTTCAGCCATGAAAGCTGTTTATCGGCGCCAATATCCAAAGTGCGGATAATAACCGGCCTGCCTTGCATAGCGTCCACTGCAGCCTGATATTGCTGCTGCTGCTCCTCTATTGAGGGAGCGCTATCACGTCCCAGAAACAGAAATTCACTGCGGAAGAGGCCTACGGCATCAGCGCCATTGACAAGGCTGTTTTCCGCCTCCAAAGCCCCGGCAATATTGGCGGCGACAAGGACAAGCCGGCCGTCTTGCGAAACAGTCGGGCGGACAGATTCCGCTTTGGCTTTAGCTTCATTTTGGCGTATAAGCTTCTGATGGCGGCGCGCTGCCTCAAGCTGATCGAGCGTTGGCTTGAGCTGTATTATGCCTTTATCGCCGTCAAGAATAATGGTTTGTCCTTGTCTTAAAGCAGGGTCGAGAACAGCTTTCCCCAGCCCCATAAGGCAGGGAATGTTTTTGCTGCGGCATAAAATGGCGACATGAGAGGTAATGCCGCCATAAGCAAGGCACAAAGCGGCAGGCTTTTGCGCGGCAAGCATCATGAATTGCGAAGGCGTAATATCCTCTGCCGCAATTATTGCTCCGCCAAAATTGTCTGTTTCTGCCGGGGCTAAAGCATTGCCGGGCAGCAGGGTAATAAGCTGAATCTGAATATCGCGCAAATCGGCGGTGCGCTCGCGGATTAGCGGATTAGCGGAGCGGGCGAGAGCCTCAATGCGCCTGTCCATAATAGTCTTCCAGGCAAAGGCGGCGCTTTTGCCTGCCTGGATTTGCGCCAGCGCCCCGGCAAGAAGCTCGTCATCATCAAGCAAAGCATAATGGGCGGTAAGAATATCGGCCTGAGCTGCATTTTCTGCCGTTTGAGCTTTATCTCTGAGCTGCGCTTGCAAAGCCTTTATGGCGCGCCGCAAATGCTGTTTCTCAATTTCTGCCCCATTGCCATATTCGGCAAAAGCAGGCAGAGCGGCTTTGAAGAAACGCAATTTGCCGATAGCATAGCCGGAACTTGCCACCAGGCCCTGTAAAATATCTGTTTCAGGGAAAGTTTGATTCTTATCGGGTATATAGGTAGCAGATAGCACTGCGCCGCTTGTCACTCCTTCCGGTGTTTCCAGTATTTTCCGGATTTCCGCCATTGCCTGTGCCGCTTGCGCGCCGGCGGCGGTTATAAAAACCTTATCTTTATACATAAGGCCAAGCTCAAGCAGAGCAGAGATGCGGCTCACCGAGACTGTTTTAGCTTTATTGCGGATAAAAACATCAGCCTGATAATGTTCACTCACGGCTTTCAACCGGCTGGCCGGGCGGGCATGCAGGCCGTTTTCCAGCGCGATTTCAACACTTTCCTCCACAGTTTCCTTTGCTGTGCCGGCCTCTGGCTGTTCGCTGCCTGTATCCGCTTTGTCAGCGGCGACAAGCCTGGCAAAAGGCGCGCCGGCCGCCACGCGCCCCGTTGCCAGAGCAATCAGGCGCAAAGGCTTTTCACCGACAAAAATAAGCGGTGTAATCAGGCTGGTGGCCGCGGCGGCTACTTTATCAACATTAAAGTGAATAAGCGGCGTTCCCTCTGTAACATGATCTCCCGGTTTGACCAGCAGAGAAAGCCCGTCTCCATTAAGCTTAACCGTATCCACCCCTAAATGCAGCAATATTTCCACCCCATCGGCCAGCTTCAGCGTGACAGAATGGCCTGTCGGCGCACATTGAATCACCATGCCGGCAGCGGGCGCGCATAAATTATCCCCCAATGGCTCAATGGCCACAGTTGATCCTAACATTTCCTGAGAGAAAACAGGGTCGGGTATAGCCTGAACCGGAACACAAAGCCCATCAATCGGCGCAGAAATAAGCCAGCTTTGTGACAGATTGGCGGACATGGCAGCTCCTTGGCCGGTTTATAAAGGCTTAAAGCCTTTAAACGGTAACAGTCACTTTATTAAGAAAGCGGGGCGTATCAGGATCCAGCCCGCGGGCGCGCGCCAATTGCTCCACCATAATATAAAAACTTTGTATGGCACTAATGGGAGAAAGGGCGCTGTCAGGAGCTGTAACAATATCCAGATCACGATCGGCAATACTCGTATCGGCGGCCAGGAGAATTTTGGCCTGACGGCTGCGGAATTCCCGCGCCAGAGCAAGAAGCCCGCTTTGACCTTGTCCGGGCAGAGCGAAAATCAGGACAGGGTAACCGCTGCCGACCAAAGCCATAGGGCCATGCTTGATTTCCGCGCCGCTAAAAGCCTCTGCCTGCATATTACAGGCTTCCTTGAATTTAAGCGCTGCCTCCTGCGCAATTGCCAGCCCGAGACCACGGCCGATAACAATCATTTTTTCTTCATTTTCAAGCATAGTGACAGCCTTTTGCCAATTAAGGGAGCAGGCTTTATGCAAAGTCTCCGGCAGTGATGCCAAAGCTTGCTGCAATGGCTTATCTTCCAGCCAGGCAGCCAAAAGCTGGGCGGAGGCAGCCAGAGAGGCAATATAGGTTTTTGTCGCAGCCACACTTTTTTCCGGCCCGGCATGGAGAGAGATTGCCTCGCGGCTTGCCGCTGCGAGTGGAGAATTGGGCGCGTTAATCATGGAAATTGCATAAGCTCCGCCTTTACCTAATGCAGTCAGCGTTTCCACCAGATCCGTGCTTTGCCCTGATTGTGAGATAGCCAGGGCAAAATAGCGCGCTAACTGCCATGGCGCCTGAAACAGAGTAGTGAGAGAAAGCGGCACTGAAGTCACGGCTATGCCGGCGCGAATCATGCACAAATAGGAAAAATATGTCGCAGCGTGATCAGAGCTGCCGCGCGCCACTGTTACTCCGCCAAACGGATTGACAAGACGCAATTTTTCTCCCAATTCCTGCATTTGCCGGGCATTTTCCCGCAGGGCAAAGGCAATGTGCTCCGGCGCGCTGCTTGCTTCCTGATACATAAGTGTTGTCATTGTCTGCCTTTCTTCAGTCTCTGTCTTTGCCGACACGCCGCCCGGCAATATAAGTGTCGATGATATTATAATGCGCATCAATTATATTCAGATCGGCGCGCAGGCCGATTTCCAGCCGGCCGCGATCTTCCAGCCCCAAATAATCGGCCTGATAGGCACTCAGGCGGTGCGATGCCTGAGCCAGCGAATCGCCCAGGCGGATAAAATTTTTCAGCGCCATGTCGAGCGTCAGCACGCTGCCGGCCAGAGTCCCGTCTGCCAGCCGCACGGCATCGCCTTGTTTATAAATATCTTTCTCCCCAAGCCTATACTGCCCGTCAGGCATGCCGCAGGCCGCTGTTCCGTCTGTAATGCCGTAAAGGCGTGGAATAGCGCGCATGGCGGCGCGCATGGCACCCTTGCCGACATGAACCAGATCGGGGATTATTTCGCAATAACAGGCATGGGCCAAGGCGGCTCCGACAGCGCCGGCCGCGCGATGCGAAAGCGGCGACATGGCATTATAGAGATGGGTGAAAGATTTGGCGCCCGCCTGTAAAGCGCAGCAGCATTGCTCATAATCGGCCAGTGTATGGCCGATTTGCACGCGGATATTCTGCTCGCCAAGCCAGGGAATAAGGGCAAGATTCTCGGCAAATTCCGGCGCTATGGTGATAATGCGGATTGGAACTAGGGCATTCAGGCGGCTGATAAATTCTTTATCGGCGCGCCTGGCATAAGCCGGTTGTGCCCCCAGCTTTTCCGGGTTGATAAACGGCCCCTCCAAATGTATGCCGAGAATATCCGCCCCGTCTGCCGGCGGGTTGCGCCGGACAGCGGCAACAGCTGCAAAAGCTGCGTCAATAGCGGCCGGCGGCGCTGTCATAGTGGTGGCCAGCACGGAAGTTGAGCCAAAACGGGCATGGCTGCGGGCGAGGAAGCGAGCTGCTTCACCGCCTTGCATAATATCATAACCGCCGCCGCCATGCACATGCAGATCAATAAAACCGGGAATAAGACAGGGGGCGCCTGTCACAATTTCCCCCGAAATTCTGTTAATTTCGGCTATTAATCCGTCTTTTATTGTCAAATGGCCGTTTATCCAGCCGTCAGCCGTCAGAATATTGCCTGTCAGTTTCATATTACGCCTCAAAAGCTGCGAAATGTCTCATAGACTCGTCTAAAAGCGGCTGCCGGGTTTTCTTTATCGTTACTTTCTCTTGCACCTTCTGTCAAAGATCCTGATTGGTGAAAAATGCCGCATATAGTCCTGCGCTTTAAGGCGCAAAAGAGCGAATTATCCGGCAAAAACGCGGAATATTCAGCAAGAATATTATAGGAAAGGCAAAAAAATCGCTGATAAAAACAAATATACATCAGCGTGAATATTTAAACGCCGGCAAAATCGCCAATATTAGCGGTGAAGATAATCAAACGCTGTGCCGGAAGAAATAAGCCACCCCCAGCCGGCCGATATAGGCCGGTATTGAATTTGACAAAAGCCTTATTCACGCCGGCGCTTGCAATGATTAGCGGGGAAAAGCGCGCTTTCCACCTCTCTGCACAGCTCCTTCTTGCCGCAATTATCTGCCTCAAATCATTCTTTCAATGATCTCACCCTGCTATCAACAAAACCGTCCGCAATTCTATGGGCCTCTTTTCACTGCCTTGGATTTTCAGCCTTCAAAACGGCACTTCATCGTCAATATCGCGGGCGAAATCCTGGCTGCCGCCCTGATTGCCTTGCCCGCCGCGGCGCACACTATCACCGGAAGAGTCCTCATTATAGCCGGTTTGATGATAATTGCCGCCCTGATTATTATGCGAAACCTGATTATAGCCGCCGCTGTCACCATTGCGTGAATCGAGCATTTGCAGCTCACCGCGAAAATTTTGCAGAACAATTTCTGTCGTATAGCGATCCTGCCCGGATTGATCCTGCCATTTGCGGGTTTGCAACTGGCCTTCAATATAAAGTTTCGCACCCTTTTTCACATATTGCTCGACGACTTTAACCAGCCCCTCATTATAAATGACAATATTATGCCATTCGGTTCGCTCCCGGCGCTCACCGCTATTTTTATCACGCCAATTATCAGAAGTGGCGAGGCGCAAATTGGCAACACGGCCGCCTGAGGCGAAACTGCGAATCTCAGGATCGGCGCCAATATTGCCTACCAGAATAACCTTATTGACACTGCCCGCCATAATATTTGCCTTCCCGAAGATTGTTTTGGCTGCTCTATTTGCCCGCTCTCATGGCAGTTTTTCGCATTTTTTGCTGCCAAGGTTAACGGCTTTTATGATTTTGGCGCAAATTTATGCTTTTTTCCACAATTTATCGCTATGCCTGTCGGCCAATAGCCCGGCTTTAGCCTTGAAAGGTTGAATTTGCAGGTAACAAAGCCTATCTCCATGAAGGCTTAAGCCGGGCGAAGCTTTTTCAATAATGATTGGTGCAGAATGTCTGAACAAAAATATATTTCTGTCCGCGGGGCGCGTGAGCATAATCTGAAAAATATTGATATTGATCTGCCACGTGACAAACTGATTGTCATGACCGGGCTTTCCGGCTCGGGCAAGTCTTCGCTGGCTTTTGACACAATTTATGCCGAAGGCCAGCGCCGTTATGTGGAAAGCCTGTCCGCTTATGCCCGCCAGTTTCTGGAAATGATGCAAAAGCCTGATGTCGACAGAATAGACGGGCTTTCCCCTGCTATTTCGATTGAGCAAAAGACAACAAGCCGCAATCCGCGCTCTACCGTTGGCACGGTAACCGAAATTTATGACTATATGCGCCTGCTTTTTGCCCGTGTCGGCGTGCCTTATTCGCCCGCAACCGGCCTGCCTATTACCAGCCAGACCGTCAGTGAAATGGTAGATCGAATAATGGCCGAGCCGGAAGGCACAAGGCTGTTGCTTATGGCGCCGCTGGTGCGGGATCGTAAGGGCGAATTCCGCAAGGAATTTGCCGATTTGCAGAAAAAAGGCTTTCAACGGGTCAAGGTAGACGGGCAGTTTTATGAAATTGCCGATGTGCCGGCTCTGGATAAAAAATACAAGCATGATATTGATGTGGTGGTCGATCGCGTTGTGGTGCGCCCTGATTTGCCGGCCAGGCTGGCCGACAGCCTGGAGACTTGCCTGCAGCTGGCGGACGGCATGGCACTTGCCGAATTTGCCGATAAGCCGCTGGCAAAAGGGGAGGGTGCAGGGAGCAAGGGGGCCAATAAATCCAAAAACAACACGCATGAGCATATTTTGTTTTCCGAAAAATTTGCCTGCCCGGTTTCCGGCTTCACCATTCCGGAAATTGAGCCGCGGCTGTTTTCTTTTAATAATCCTGTCGGCGCCTGCCCGCAATGTGACGGTTTGGGGGTAAAGCAGGCGGTAGATGCCGCTCTTATTGTGCCGGATAAAAGCCTGTGCCTGAGCGATGGGGCGATTATCCCCTGGGCGCGTGCTTCCTCTACTTATTATGAGCAGATTTTGGCGGCTCTGGGCGGGATTTACCGTTTTAAACTGAGTGATAAATGGCAGGATTTGTCGGCCGAAGCGCAAAAAGCGGTTTTATACGGCACCGGCGCTAAAGCAATTTCCGTCACTTATCAGGACGGGGTGAGAGAATTTACCACGCATAAGCCGTTTGAAGGGGTTATCCCCAATCTCGAGCGCCGCTGGCGCGAGACGGATTCTTCCTGGGTGCGGGAGGATATAGAGCGCTTTATGGCGGCCACACCATGCGAGGCCTGCGGCGGTTACCGGCTGAAGCCGGAAGCATTGGCGGTAAAAATCGGCGGTTTGCATATTGGCCAGGTGGCGGAAATGTCCATTGTCCAGGCTGATAAATGGTTCAAAACAATTGATGCCGGTTTTAGCGACAAGCAGCGGGAAATTGCCGCCCGTATTTTAAAGGAAATTCGTGAAAGGCTGCTGTTTTTAAATGATGTTGGGCTGGATTATTTAACGCTGGCGCGTTCTTCCGGCACACTTTCTGGCGGGGAAAGCCAGCGTATCCGCCTGGCCTCGCAAATCGGCTCCGGCCTGACCGGGGTGCTTTATGTGCTTGACGAGCCTTCTATCGGCCTGCATCAGCGCGATAATGCCCGGCTCCTGGATACATTGCGTCATTTGCGCGATTTAGGCAATACGGTGATTGTGGTTGAGCATGATGAAGATGCTATTTTAGCGGCGGATTATGTGGTTGATGTCGGCCCGGCCGCCGGCATTCACGGCGGGCAAATTGTTGCCCGGGGCACGCCGCAGCAGATTATGGCCAATCCCGCTTCGCTGACCGGGCAATATTTGTCGGGCAAAAAATCTGTGCCCGTGCCGGCAATGCGGCGGAAAATTGATAAAAAGAAGCAGATTAAGCTTATTGGTGCGCGCGGCAATAATTTAAAAACCATAACAGCCGAGCTGCCTGTTGGCGCCTTTACCTGCGTTACCGGAGTTTCCGGCGGCGGCAAATCTACCTTTTTGCTGGAGACTTTATATAAAGCCGCTTCGCGCAAAATTATGGGCAGTCGCGCCCAGCCGGCACCTTTTGATAAAATAGAAGGGCTGGAATTTTTTGATAAAGTGATTGATATTGATCAATCGCCCATCGGGCGGACACCGCGCTCCAATCCGGCCACTTATACCGGCGCTTTTGCGCCGATACGCGACTGGTTTGCCAATTTGCCGGAAGCGAAAGCGCGCGGCTATCGACCGGGGCGTTTTTCCTTTAATGTCAAAGGCGGGCGTTGTGAAGCCTGCCAGGGTGACGGTGTGCTGAAAATTGAAATGCATTTTCTGCCCGATGTTTATGTGACCTGCGATGTCTGCCATGGCAAGCGCTATAATCGTGAGACGCTGGAAGTCTTGTTTAAAGGTAAATCCATTGCCGATGTGCTGGATATGACGGTGGAAGAGGGGGCGGAATTTTTTGCCGCCGTGCCGGTTGTGCGCGACCGGCTGGCCACTTTGGCTAAAGTCGGTCTTGGCTATGTGAAAATCGGCCAGCAGGCGACCACACTTTCCGGCGGTGAGGCGCAGCGGGTGAAGCTGGCCAAGGAACTGGCGCGCCGGGCGACCGGGCGCACGCTTTATATTCTGGACGAGCCGACTACCGGCCTGCATTTTGACGATGTCTCCAAATTGCTGGAAGTGCTGCATGAGCTGGTCGATCAGGGCAATACAATTGCAGTGATTGAGCATAATCTGGAAGTTATCAAGACGGCAGACTGGATTTTGGATTTTGGCCCGGAAGGCGGTGACGGCGGCGGCTATATTGTTGCTAAAGGTCGGCCGGAAGATATTATTCGGGAAAAAAACTCTTATACCGGGGCGTTTTTGCAAGATTTGTTGCAGCGGCAGCGAAAAAGCAAAAAATATCGGCAGAAGCATAGGGCTTATAGCGAATAGACGGCAGATTTGGCAGAGTATTATTGTCCTGCTGCCCGGCGCAAGCAATAGGGGGCGGCTCTTGCCTTTGCCGGCGGTGATTTTTATGATGCAAACGGCGTGGCAATATGGTGTTATGTTCGCACCCGAATCACCGGGCGGCGGAGCATGTTGAGCCGAAATATGTGATTGGGGGCATATAGGGGGATTCCAAAAAATACGGTAACAGCCAAAATTATGGCTCTGTCTTATGCGGTTTCGTCTGCCCATATTATGGGGCATTCGGGGTTGTTCGGTTTTTTGGCTGTGTGCCGCAGTTGCCGGCTGGTCGAGAGAGAAGATAAGGAAATATAGTAAAATTGTTATAATAGTCATCTCAATGAAAAGATAAAATATTATTGCGGCTTTCTGCCTTTATCTGCAAAGGGAGGAGAAGGCTGTATCGGGGAATTTGAATAATAGGGTGGAGTAATCAGGGGAATATACAATGAAATTTATCTATGTTGATAATTCCAATTTATTATATGGCGGACGCGGTGTCGCCGATTCCGCCGGCTGGAGCCCGGATTATAATGCCTTGCGCCTGTTATTATGCGGTAAAGAAGCGGTGATTTGCCCGCGGCCGAAAATTTTCGGCTCTTTCAGCAATATGGCAAAGTTTAAAAGCATTATTGAAAGTGCCGGCTGCAAGCTTGTCGGCTATGAAAAGAATAGCAGCAATACGGACGATTATACTTATATCAGCAAAGAGAAAAAAGTTGATGTGGCTATTGCTCATCAAATTACCAAAGATGCTTATGGCAGCAAAATCAACCGGGAAAATGATGAAATTATCCTTGTTTCCGGCGATCGGGATTTTGTTCCGGTCGTTGAGGATTTGGTAGAGGAATGCTTTATTGTTCGCATTTATTCATGGGAGCATACAATTGCCTGGGAGCTGAAAAATGCTTGTTCGCAATTTATCAGTCTGAATGCGCATCTGAATTTTCTTAACTGCAAAACCGGGCTTGATTTGCCCCGCGGCGCAGGGATTTAGCGGCAGATGCAAGAAGTGTATTTTTTATAAAAATGAGGCGCGGCGCAAGATGGATAAGTGGAATAGGGATAATGAGATTTTAGCCTTGTGGCTTTATGATTGCTTTTGCGGAAGAGGGAACATACAGCAGGATACACAAAAATATATAAAGGCTGCTGCGGATATATGCAGGTTAAAACCCGGAAGCTTCAGAATGAAATTGTCAAATATTGCTTTTTTAGAAAGGAAAAATTACGGTAAAAATTCGAACGGATTCACCCCTCTGGAAGGGATTTCTAAACAGAATGAAGCTGTGTTCAAAGAGCTTTTCCGTAATAAAACAGAGCTGCGCTGCAAGGCTGGGTTTATTATTTCTGCTGCGCCGTCTGGTTATTTTTTGCAGAAAAACATGTTGAAGTCGCTATTGACGGGCTGAGGCATTCTTAAAATAGGCAGCGCTAAGCATTGGTCTGTTTTTGTTTTGCTGTTTCTACCTGCGCTCTTTGTGCTTTAAGCTTTGACGCGGCGCGGGAAGGGGGTAACATTATCCGCCGCTGCGCCTGCTGCCCGCCGCGGCGGGCGTTTCTCGCCCGTTATCCTTTTTGCTTTGCCGCTTAATATGGGTGAAACGGCGCTTGCTGTTTCATAGGCCTCCGCTTTCACTGCGGCGGGGGCGACATCTATTGTCAGGCCGCCGGCGCGCAAAAGTGCGCTAAAGCGGCCGCCTTTGGCCGCTAATTGGTTAAATGTGCCTTGCTCCACCAGCCGACCATGTTCAATAAACAGCACAATATCGGCATTGCGCACTGTCGAGAGCCGGTGCGCAATAATAAAAGTGGTGCGGTTGCGGCTGATTTTGTCTAAAGCCTCCTTGACACGGGCTTCCGTCTCTACATCAAGGGCGCTTGTCGCTTCGTCCAGCACCAGAATAGGGGCGTTTTTCAACACGGCGCGGGCAATGGCAATACGCTGGCGCTCGCCGCCGGAAAGCAGCGCCCCACGCTCACCCACCTGAGTATTATAGCCCTCAGTTTTATCAAGAATAAATTCATGCGCGGCGGCGGCGCGTGCGGCTTTTATCATTGCTGCTCTGGTGGCCGAGCTGCGGCCTATCAAAATATTTTCGGCAATAGAGCGTTTGAACAGACCGGCGTCTTGAAAGACAGAAGCCAGATTTTTGCGCAAGGAGTCGCGACTGACAGTGCCAATATCAATACCGTCAATGGCAATAAGGCCGGTTGACGGCTCATAAACCCGCTGCAACAAATTGATAAGAGTTGTTTTGCCTGCTCCTGTCGGGCCGACTATTGCGGCAGTCTGCCCCGGTTTAATGTCAAAGGAAATGTCATAAACCCCTTGACCGCTATCGGCAAATTCATAACTGACATGGCTGAAACTCACTGCGCCTTTGACATTGGGCAAATCAGGCAGTTTTTTCGGTTCAGCCAGTGCTTTGGTGGCATCTTCCAGCTCAAAAAAATCCGTCAGGCGCGAGCGGCTGGAGACAGCCAGATTGATAAAAGCCGAAATTTGATCCAGCCGGCCAATCATTAACTGGGCAAAGCCGACAAAAGCCACGACATCACCCACCCGCAAGCGGCCTTTGGTTACCAGAAAAGCGCCGAGCAGCAGCACAATCACCATAGAAACGGTAGAAGCCATGCGGTTAAGCCCGCTGGCCAGCGCCCACCAATTGAGAACCGGATATTGCACTTTCAGCAAATTGGCGGCATGTGAACGCAATGATTGCGATTCCTGCCGGATACGATTATAGCCTTGCACCACGGCAACATTATTGATGGAATCGGTAATATGGTCGAACAAAATATGGTGATGATGTTCCACTGCTGCCTGGCCGCCTTTGGTTTTGCGCATAACCAGGCGGGCAATCATCAGATACAGCACTCCTAAAACACCGAGAACCATAGAAAGGCGAATATCCATATGCAAAGCGGTGGGGATCAGCACAAGAAGGGCAATAATGGTGGAAAAATGCTGGCGCATAAATTCCAGCCAGATGGAAAAGAGCGAATCCCCGGCGCGGATAAGAGTATGCAGAGCATTGGAAGTGCCGCGCTGCTGGTGCCATGACAACGGCATGGCAATAATTTTTTCAAAAGAGCGGGTCATAACCCCCAGACGGCGGCGATGTGCCAGCCTGTCGGCTCCGCGCGCTACCAGCACATAAGCGATAATATTGAAAATGCCAAAAGCAACCCAAAAGCCCAGCGTCTTGAAAATGCCGGCTTTATTGGCTATTGCGTCAATAACACGGCCAAATAATATCGGCTCGGCAATTGTGATGGCGGCCAGCACAATATTGGCGAGGCAAATGGAAAAAAAGGCATGCTTTTCTTCCCGCAAATAAGATAAAGCGCGCAGATAGGTTTGGATTAGTGGCACAATTTGCTCCCTGGTTGCGATTATTGCTGCTATTGCCTTGCCCCGAGCCCTGTGCAGGTAGATTGGCCTTATGCCCTGCTCCCGTGCCGGGTGGGCCTATTATAAAAGCAAATTGCCTGTTATATAGGGGTGCCGGCGGACACTTTTTTGCCTTGCCTGTAACGACATGTGATAAGCGCCTGTTTCCCGGCGCCAAGGCAGACGGGCAACCGGAAATGGGATAAATAAGGCCGTTGATAGGGTTAATCGGGGTATTATGCCGGGCAAAGCGGCGGAAAGGACTTGCCTTGCAAAAGGTAGAGGAAGAAGAAAATAATATGCGGCTGGATCGCTGGTTCCGGCTGCATTACCCCGATTTGGGCTTTGGCGCATTGCAGAAATTGCTGCGCTCAGGCCAAATTCGACTGGACGGCAAAAGAGCAAAATCAGATATGCGGCTGCAGGCCGGGCAATTTATCCGTGTGCCGCCGCTCAATAATGTTGTGCCCACATCTGCAGGTGATAATGCGAAGCTTGAGGGAAGTGAGGCCGAGCCAGGCAGAGCCGACAGCGCCGGGGTGACGAAAAGGCTGCTGCGGCAGGCGGGTGACGGCGATGTGCTGGCCAAAATGCTGCTTTATGAAGATGACAAAGTTTTTATCTTTAACAAGCCGGCCGGCCTTGCCGTGCAAGGCGGCTCAGGGCTTAGCCGTCATATAGACGGCATGCTGGAGGCATGGCGCAATAAAAAGGGGGAAAAGCCGCGCCTTGTCCACCGTATTGATCGTGAGACTTCCGGTATTCTGGTCGTGGCGCGCACACGCGGCGCGGCGCAAAGCCTCACCGCTGCTTTCCGCATGCGGGAGAGTAAAAAGACCTATTGGGCGCTGGTGCGCGGTGTGCCGCGCAAGGCACAGGATAAAATTTCCACCTGGCTGGTGAAGGAAAAGACAGCTCAGGGCGATAAAATGCGCGTTTGCCCGCATGGCACGGCGGCGGCTGACCATGCTGTCTCCTATTACCGCGTGGTGGATAATGCGGGACGCAATATTGCTTGGCTGGAAATGGAACCCTATACTGGCCGCACCCATCAATTGCGCGTTCATGCCGCCTATATGGGCCACCCGATTATCGGTGATGACAAATATTTCTTTGCCGATGATAATTGGCAATTACCGGGCGGCATGCAAAACCGTCTGCATTTGCACGCCCGCTCCATTCGCTTGCCGCACCCTGGCGGCGGCATTTTATCTTGTATCGCGCCTTTGCCGCCGCATATGGTGCAGAGCTTTAACCTGCTGGGCTTTCAGGAAGAAACGGCAGCCGGAGATGAAATTTAAGATATGGCGCGCATTATGCCGGATTTTACAGCACAAAAAAATTTGCCGGGTAAAGATAAAGCCGGCACGGACGGGCAAGCCGGTGCACGCGCCGCTTTCGCGCCGCCGCCTTTGCCAAAGCGTTTTTATCAGGAAGTGCGTGTTGCAGAAATAGAGCCGGCGGCGGCTGGTGAAACTGTAGCAGAAATAGCAGTGAAACAGGCAGCTTGCCCGCATTTCACGATTTTATTGGACGGCCGCCCTGTCAAGACGCCGGCGCGCCGCCCGCTTTTGCTGCCGTCTCATGCTTTGGCCGAGTTGACAGAAGATGAATTTCAGGCGCAAGAAAATAGTGTAAACCTCGCTTTAATGCCGGTCGTTCGGCTGGCCAATACGGTTATTGACGGCCTGGCTGCCAATCAGCAGCCGGTGCGAGAAGATATATTGCGCTATAGCGCTTGCGATATGCTGTTTTATCGTGCCGATTCACCGCGGGAATTGGCGGAAAAACAGGCCCAGAACTGGGATAAAGTGCTGGATTGGGCAGGGGAGACAATGGGGGCGGAATTTCAGGCCGGCACAGGGGTAATGTTTATAACCCAAAAGCCGGAAGCCTTGGCCGCTGTCAGTAGTTATTTGCGCCAATGGCTAAGCCCGGCAACGGCGCGCACGCCTTTTGCGCTGGCGGCCCTGCATGTAATGACCTGTGTGACGGGTTCTGTTTTGCTGGCCTTTATGGCGGAAAGCGGTGCGCTTACGGTGCGAGAAGCATGGCAATTAGCGCAGATTGAGGAAGATTGGACCATGGCGCAATGGGGGCAAGATGAAGAAGCGGCGCAAAAACGTGCCGAGCGCGAGCGTGATTTTTACGCCGCCGCCGCTGTTTTGACGGCATTAAAGGCGGGATAGAGATTGAATCTGCCGCCGCTTTCAGGCAAAGAGCAGGGCGCGCAGGCCATTGGCAACAAATTGCACGGCCATGGCAGCCAGCAAAATACCGAATAATTTTGCCACAATAGAGCGCCCGGTATCGCCGATTACCCTTTCAATCGGTGTGGCCAGCAGCATGCAAATATAGCAGATAATAATTGCTATGGCCACAATGCCCAGGCTCATGGCCAGACCGGAAAAGCCGCTATGCTTGGTTGCCATTAAAATAGAGGCGGAAAGCGTGCCCGGGCCGGCAATAAGCGGCATAGCCAGCGGAAAAGCGGCAATATTGCGAATATGATCGCGTGATACGGCGATTTCCGCCGTTTTGGCGCGTCTTTCCGGCGTTTTTTCAAAAATCATCTCAAAGGCAATGTAAAATAATAAAATACCGCCCGCTACGCGGAAAGCGTCAAGCGAAATGCCCATAGCGGCCAGAACCTCAATGCCGCCCAGGACAAAAACCGCAATAATGACAAAAGAAATAAAAGCGGCAATAAGCGCGGTTTGCTGCCGATCGGCTTTAGTCATGCCGACAGTCAGCCCCAGAAAAATCGGTATCAACCCCACCGGATCCGTAATGACCACAAGCGCAACAAAATCATTGGTCCAGCTGGTAATGGGCATGGCAGACTCTCTTTCCGATTGCTGTCTTGGCACACTATAAAATTATTGCGCCAAGATGAAAAGCCCTGGCAATAAGAAAGCGATTGACGCAGCAATCTGCCGGATAAAACCGCTATCCGCTTTGTTTTTCCTATCCTGCCGCAGAGAATTAGGCCAAATCGTCCACTGTTTTTTCATAAAATTGTATAAAGTATTGAAATTTATATATATTTTTATGCAGATTTAGCACCTTGTTATTGGCTTTTTGGTTTTTAATCGTTTATAAAGGAAAGGCCTGCTGCTTTTCTTGTCGTCTCTCCCGGTGGGGATAAATGGGGCGGGCGTAATGCTGCAATATATAAGGGGGGATAATGCTTTTTTCAGGGATTGGTTATTTTCGTGGCTGACGAAGTTTTATTACCCACTGCTGATGATATAGGCGGCGTTGCGCCGGTTAATATTGCCGAGGAAATGCGCCGCTCTTATCTTGATTATGCGATGAGTGTTATTGTCGCGCGTGCTCTGCCTGATGTGCGTGACGGCTTCAAGCCTGTGCACCGGCGCATTCTTTACGCGATGAACGGCATGGGGTTGGACTGGAATCGCGATTACCGCAAGGCGGCCGGTGTTGTCGGCGAGGTAATGGGGAAATATCACCCGCATGGTGATGCCTCTATTTATGACGCATTGGTGCGCATGGCGCAGGATTTTTCCATGCGTCACCCTTTGGTGGACGGGCAGGGTAATTTCGGCTCAATTGACGGCGACCCGCCGGCGGCCATGCGTTATACCGAAGCCAGGCTGGAAAAATTATCGCAATGGCTGCTGGCCGATATTGATAAAGATACAGTCAATTTTCAGGATAATTATGACGGGCGGGAGCGGGAGCCGGTGGTGTTGCCGGCGCGTTTTCCCAATTTACTGGTTAATGGCTCCGGCGGTATTGCTGTCGGCATGGCTACCAATATTCCGCCGCATAATCTGGGTGAGATTATTGATGCCTGTATGACGCTGATTGATCGGCCCAATCTCAGCCTGGACGAGATAATGGCGATTATTCCCGGGCCGGATTTCCCCACGGGCGGGCTGATATTGGGGCGTTCCGGCATTCGCTCCGCCTATGAAAGCGGGCGCGGTTCAATTATTATGCGCGCCAAGGTGGAAATTGAGACTATTCGCGCTGATCGCGAGGCGATTATTGTCACCGAAATTCCCTATCAGGTCAATAAAGCGGCGATGATTGAAAAGATCGCCGATCTGGTGCGGGAGAAACGACTGGACGGTATTGCCGATTTGCGCGATGAATCCGACCGTGACGGCTATCGCATTGTCATTGAGTTGAAACGCGATGCTGTGGCTGATGTCGTGCTGAACCGGCTTTATCGCTGGACACCGCTGCAAACCTCTTTCGGCTGCAATATGGTGGCCTTAAATGGTGGCCGGCCGCAGCAAATGGGGCTGTTGGATATGCTGCAGGCCTTTCTTGCTTTTCGTGAGGAAGTTATTCGCCGCCGCACCAATTATTTATTGCGCAAAGTGCGCGAGCGCGCTCATGTTTTGGTGGGGCTGGCTATTGCCGTTGCCAATATTGACGAAATTGTCACCCTTATCCGCCGCGCGCCCGACCCGGCTGCCGCGCGCGCGCAATTAATGGAGCGCCGCTGGCCGGCGGCCGATGTGGCGCCGCTTATCCGCCTGATTGATGATCCGCGGCATATTATCAATGATGACGAGACCTATAATTTGTCGGAAGAACAGGCGCGCGCTATTCTGGACTTGCGTCTGCAGCGTCTGACCGCTTTGGGGCGTGATGAAATTGGCGATGAATTGAAAAAAATCGGCGCTGAAATTATTGATTATCTCGATATTTTATCCTCACCCACGCGTATATGGAGCATTATCAAGGGCGAACTGGCCGAATTGAGGGAAGAATTTGCCGCCAATAATCCGCGCCGCAGTCATTTTGGCAGTGGCGGTGCCGATGTTGAAGATGAAGATTTGATTGCGCGGGAAGATATGGTGGTAACCGTCAGTCATGCCGGCTATATTAAGCGGGTGCCGCTTTCCGCCTATCGGGCGCAACGGCGCGGCGGCAAAGGGCGCTCAGGCATGGCGACGCGGGACGAAGATTTTGTAACCCGCCTGTTTATTGCCAATACACATCAACCGGTTTTGTTTTTTTCTTCCCGCGGCATTGTTTATCGCGAGAAAATATGGCGCTTGCCGGTGGGCACGCCGCAATCGCGCGGCAAAGCGCTCATCAATATGCTGCCTTTAGAGCAGGGGGAGCGGATAACCACTATTATGCCGCTGCCGGAAAATGAGGCGGAATGGGCAGAGCTTGATGTCATGTTTGCCACTACGCGCGGCACAGTGCGGCGCAACAAGCTTTCCGATTTCGCCCAGATTAATCGCAATGGCAAAATTGCCATGAAGCTGGAAGAAGACAGTGACGAGATTTTATCGGTGGAGACATGTTCTGCCAATGATGATGTATTGCTGACGACGGCAGGCGGCCAGAGCATTCGCTTTCCGGTAGAGGATATCCGCGTTTTTGCCGGTCGCAGCTCGCTTGGTGTGCGCGGTATTGCTCTGGGGGCTGATGATCGGGTCATTTCCATGGCGATTCTGGCGCATGTTGAAGCAGAGCCGCAGGAGCGCGCTTCCTATATGAAGCAGGCCGCGTCTGAGCGCCGCGCTCTTGCTGCCGGCGAGGAAGAAGAAGCGGCGGCAGATAGCGCCGGTGAGGCGGAAGATATGGGCGCGGCAGAAAATATTGTGCTGGAAGCCGGCCGTTATGAGGCTTTGCGCGCGCGGGAGGAAATGATTTTGACTATTAGCGAATTCGGCTATGGCAAGCGCGCTTCCTCTTATGATTTTCGTGTTTCCGGCCGCGGCGGCAAGGGGATTAAGGCCACTGATACAGCGCGGGTAGAAGAAATAGGCAAGCTTGTTGCCGCTTTTCCGGTCAAAGCGGGGGATCAGCTTATGCTGGTTTCTGATAATGGCCAGCTTATCCGCGTGCCGGTGGAAGGTATCCGCATTGCCGGCCGCGCGACCAAAGGGGTGATTGTTTTTAATACAGCCGCCGGTGAAAAAGTAGTCTCGGTGGAGCGTATCTCAGAAGCCGCTCTGGGTGAGGAAGAAAGCGACAATACGGCAGCAGAAACGGTAAATATTGCCGATAAATAGCCGGTTTGCCGGGCAAAATCCGCCTTAAGAAGCAGAGGCGGCCTTTGCCTGGAAGCAAGATAGAGTAGAGTGAAACCGGCGGAAATTGCAGCGAAATGAGTGAGGTTTTTATGTCAATTGCTATTTATGCCGGGTCGTTTGACCCGATTACCAATGGTCATATGGCAGTTTTGCGCGGGGCGTTGCAGCTGGCGGAAAAAGTGGTAATGGCTATTGGCACGCATGAAAGTAAAAAACCGCTTTTTACTTTTACTGAGCGGAAAAAGCTGATTGAGCAAGCACTACAAAACCTGCTTGGGCAAGAGAGTAAAAGAGTTGAAATTCTTGCTTTTGATGCGCTTCTGGTAACAAAAGCGCAGGAGGTAAAGGCGCAAATTCTTATTCGCGGCCTGCGCAACGGCGCGGATTTTGACTATGAAATGCAAATGGCCGGTATGAACAGGAAATTAGTGCCGAATTTGCAGACCATATTTGTGCCGGCAGAAGATGAAAATCGCTTTATATCCGGCAGTCTGGTGCGGCAAATCGCTTCTATGGGCGGCGATGTTACGCCGTTTGTGCCGCTTAATGTGGCGCAGGCCTTGACAAAGAAATTCGCTTTGGCTTAGACGCTGCTGCTGCCCGCCGCCTTTATCGGCCGGCGGGTGGGCGCTCGGCGTCTCTATTTGTCGCTGCGACCAAAGAAATATTGATAATGTCTAACTCTGCTTGGGAGGTCTTATGTCTGTTTATTTTTCACAAAATATAAGGAATTTTCGTGCCTTGCGCCTTATTGCTTATGCTTTGTTTGCTGTTTTTGGCCTGGTTCTTGCGGCTCAGACGGCAGCAATATCTGCCCAGGCGGCAGGGCTTGCTCAAGGCAGCGATAAGGGCAATATTTTGCTTTTGACAGTAAATGCGGCCGGGAAGGACAGCATTGTTGCAATTAAATTGCGCCCTGATCTGGCGCCGCGCCATGTTGAGCAAATTAAAAAACTGGTGCAAGAAGGCGCTTATAATAATGTCGTTTTCCACCGGGTGATTGACGGTTTTATGGCACAAACGGGCGATGTGCGCTATGGCAATCGCCAGCATTATAATGCCGATAATGTCGGCACAGGCGGTTCTCATTATGCCGATATTCCGGCTGAATTTTCCAATGAGCCGTTCAAGCGCGGCACAGTAGGCATGGCACGTTCGCAAAATCCTGATTCTGCCAATTCGCAATTTTTTATTTGCTATGCTGATGCCGCTTTTCTGAATAAGCAATATACTATTGTCGGCAATGTGGTTAAAGGCATGGATAATGTTGACAAGTTGAAAAAAGGCAGTAATGCCGATAATGGCAAAGTGGAAGGCAAGCCGGATTATATTGTAAAGGCACAGCTTGTCGATTCTGCCCCATGAAATATGCAAGTTGAGCAATTATTGCAGCGCGCCGGGGAGAGCCGGCAGAGCAGCTAATCAACGCGGTGGGGGCTTTCCGCCATTTGCGTAATTCCGGCCTTCGCCTGTGATAAAGTAAGGCTTATGTGTAAAAGGTGATAATGGAGATAAAAATGGCGTATCGAGACCCTGAAAATATTCTTGTTCTGGAAACCGGCAAAGGCAATGTGGTGTTACAGCTCTTCCCCGATATTGCGCCCGCGCATGTTGCCCGTATCAAGGAGCTGGTGCGGGAAGGCGCCTATGATAATGTTATTTTTCACCGGGTGATTGACGGTTTTATGGCGCAAACGGGCGATGTGCGCTATGGCAAGACGGATAATGCGGAGTTTCACCCGCAGCGCGCCGGCATGGGCGGCTCAAACAAGCCGAATTTAAAGGCAGAATTTTCTGACAAGCCGCATAGACGCGGCACGGCCTCAATGGCGCGGGCGCAAGACCCTGATTCTGCCAATGCGCAATTTTTTATCTGCTTTGAAGATGCGCCTTGGCTGGACAGGCAATATACTGTTTGGGGTGAAGTGATTGAAGGCATGGATAATGTCGATAAAATTGAACGCGGTGAACCCGTGGCGCGGCCTGATAAAATTATCAAAGCCGCTATTGCCGCTGATAAGGCCGACAAATAAGGTAGCAAACCGGCTGCTGACAGGTTTAAACTCCGGCGGCCTGCGGTGCGGTGCGATTTAAAGGCGGTTTGTCTTTATAAAGAGTGACTCTGGGGACGGTTCTGAGGCGCTGCGGCTGGGGGTTATGCCCGGCTCGGGCCAAAGCCGGCGGTGGTTGCGCAAAAGCAGCTGCAGGCTCCAATCCCGGCGGATTGTAACATGATTTAAAGAATCGTATTGGCCTTATCAAGTTTGATTCGGCGGGTTGGCACCAAAATGCCGCTCTTGCCGCACAAATGGGGGCAAACGGGCTGGCATATTGTGGCGATTATGATTGCTGCCAAAATGATGCGCCTGCCGCGCAAATGGATAGGTCTGGCCTGACGGGCTGGAAGCAGGGTCTGTAGCGGCTGCAAGAAGGGCAGCGATAGATTCAAATCCCGCTGCGTTGCGGCGCGGTTTAAAGAAGGATTTGGCTTTATAGGCTTGAATCGGTGAAGTGGCAGCAAAAACGCGGCGTCCGCCATGCGTGTGAGGCCAATATATTTGGCCTGCCATTGTGATTATAGTCGCCGTCAAAAGGCCGCGTGAGCGGGTTATTGCTGCTGCTCGCCGGCGAGGCTGCTGCCTGGTGCAGGCTAGCCCGATAGCGGCTGTAAAGAATGGTGATAGATTCAAACTCCGGCGTGCTACGGCGCGGTTTGGGGGGCGGGTCTCTTTATAAGGCTTAATTCTGGGGTGCTGCGGCTGTCTGCCGGCGGGGCGGCCGTCTGATGCGGGCTAAAGTCGGTAGCTGCTGTAAAAAGAGTAGCGGTAGAGTGGTTGAGGACGCATTTTTATGAAAGTGGACAGATTTGATTTTTATCTGCCCGAGAATAATATCGCCTTGCACCCTGCTTCTCCGCGCGGCGCGGCGCGTTTGCTGCGTATTGTGCCGCCCGACAGGCTGGCAGATTATTATGTGCGGGATTTGCCGCTTTTGTTGCAGCCGGGCGATGCTTTGGTATTTAATGATACCAAAACTATCCCGGCGCGGCTGGAGGGCAGGCGCTATCGCTGCTCTGCTCATGACAGGCCCAGGGCAGAGCAAAAGCCAAGCCCGGCAGCCGGTGAAATGGCTATTGCCAATATTGGCGTTAATTTGCACCAGCGTATAGCGGGGGATAAATGGCGGGCTTTTGTCAAGCCGGCGCGCCGCTTACGCCAGGGCGAGGAGATTATTTTTACGCCGGCGACTTCGCCGCTTTTTGAGCCGGTGAATAATGAGAAAAGGCAGGAGCCGTTAAGCGCCTCTGTTCTGGAAAAAGGTGAAGCCGGCGATATGCTGCTGCAATTTAACCGCAGCGGGGCGGAGCTGGACGCAGCACTGGCGCGGTTCGGCACCATGCCTTTGCCGCCTTATATTGTCGCCCGCCGCGCTATTGAGCCGCAAGACAGTCAGGATTATCAAACCATTTATGCACGTGAGGAAGGCGCGGTGGCTGCGCCGACCGCCGGTTTGCATTTTACCTCTGCTCTGCTGGCAGCCCTGGCCGAGTGCGGAATAGAGCAGCATTTTATAACCCTGCATGTTGGCGCGGGGACATTTTTGCCGGTTAAAGTGGCGGATACAAAAGACCATAAAATGCACGCTGAGAGCGGCCTGATTACGGCAGAAACAGCGGCGAAACTGCAAAAAGTGAAAGAGCGGGGCGGTAAAATTATCGCTGTCGGCACAACAGCGCTGCGTTTGCTGGAAAGCGCGGCGACAGCAGACGGGCGGCTGCCGGCCTGGTCAGGCGCGACTGATATTTTTATCACTCCCGGTTATCAATTTCGTTTTGTCGACCGGCTGATAACCAATTTTCATTTACCGCGTTCTACGCTTTTTATGCTGGTTGCGGCATTTAGCGGGTTGGATTTGATGAAAAAAGCCTATGCTCATGCTATAGCAAGCGGCTATCGCTTTTATTCTTACGGTGATACAAGCTTGCTCGATTTGGCAAAAAGGGCTTGACTGTCCGGGTGTGTTGCCATGCAGCAAAATATAAGGCAATAAAGGGAGAAAGGCTGCTATGACACAGGTTTTGGCGGCGGGGGATTTTGGCTATAGCCTGCTGGCGCAAGATGGCGCGGCGCGGCGGGGTGAGGTAATAACCGGGCGCGGGCGTGTAGCCACACCGGCTTTTATGCCGGTCGGCACGGCAGCTACGGTCAAAGCCATGTATATGAGCCAGGTGGAGGAGCTGGGCGCTGATATTATTCTCGGCAATACTTATCATTTAATGCTGCGCCCAGGGGCAGAGCGGGTGGCGCGTCTGGGCGGGCTGCATGAATTTTGCCGCTGGCAAAAGCCGATTTTGACCGATTCCGGCGGGTTTCAGGTAATGTCTCTGGCGGCTTTGCGTAAAATCACTGAAGAAGGGGTTGTTTTTCAATCCCATATTGATGGCACCTCTTATGCCATGTCGCCCGAAAGATCGATTGAAATTCAGAGTTTACTGGATTCCGATATTCAGATGCAGCTGGATCAATGTGTGAAATTGCCTGCTGCACCGAAAGAAATGGAGCAGGCCATGGAATTATCGCTGCGTTGGGCCGAGCGCAGCTGGCGCGCTTTTGGCCGGCAGCCCGGCAAGGCTATGTTCGGCATTGTGCAGGGCGGTGATAATGCTGTTTTGCGCGAGCGTTCAGCCCGGGCACTGACGGCCATGGATTTGCCCGGTTATGCTATTGGCGGCCTGGCAGTAGGCGAGCCGCAATCGACTATGCTGGATATGCTGGCTATTGTCTGTCCGCTTTTGCCGGCTTCTAGCCCGCGTTATTTAATGGGGGTGGGCACGCCGGACGATATTCTCAAATCTGTAGCGTGCGGGGTGGATATGTTTGATTGTGTCATGCCGACTCGCGCCGGGCGGCATGGGCTGGCTTTTACCCGTTTCGGCAAAATCAATTTGCGCAATGCCCGCCATGCCGAGGATCAAAACCCGCTTGATGCGGAGTCACTATGCCCGGCAACGCGGGATTATAGCCGCGCTTATCTGCATCATTTGGTAAAATCGGGCGAGGCTTTGGGCGCTATGCTGCTGAGCTGGAATAATTTGAGCTATTATCAGCAATTAATGCAAGGCATAAGACAAGCCATAAGTGCCGGGCGCTTTGCTGCTTTTGCCGAAGAGACAACAGAATTGTGGAAAACAGGGGAAAAAGAAAATCGCGGCTGAAGATTTATGAAGTTCAGCTAAAGAATAAAAACACATTATTGAATATGGTCTTTAATAAAGCTTTAAATGTCGGCTGAGCAACAGGCATGCTGTCGGCCGTGCCTTTTTTATTATTGCCTGTCTGCCGGTTGCGGTATTTTTTTGCGCAAATATTTGGCAATGGAGGTGGCGATAAACGGGCCTGTCAGCGTTACCAGCAGCAGGCGGACACTTTGATAAGACATGACAAACGGCATATTGACATTGGTGCTGGCAGCAATAATGGAAATAGAATCGGCACCGCCCGGGCTGGTGGCGAGATAGGCAGTGAGCAGATCCACATTGGCGACATAGCTCAAAATAACAGCGAAAATACCGCATATGGCCATGAGACCCAAAGTAGAAAGCAGCAAAACGGGGATAAGGGCCAAAGCATGAAGGCAAATGGCGCGGGTAAAGCGCAGGCCAATATTCCAGCCGATAATCATATAAAATATTGCCAGCAGCCAGGGCGGCAAAATGGGAAAAAACAGCCCGGTATTTTGTAAAATAGTGATGAGAATAAACGGCAATAACAGGCCGCCTGCGGGTATGCGCAGCATATAGCGAGCGCTGAAGGCTCCGCCAAAGGCGATGAGAAGCGTAATGAGAAAGCCGCTTAGCGAAAAAGGCAGAAAACTTGCCGCAATAATGGGGGCAGCGGCCGGCGCAACAAAATGTGCCAGCAGCGCTCCGGCCAATGCTACCAGAACCACACGCAAATATTGCATAACCGCTACCAGCCTTATATCAGCGCCGTAAGATTCTGCCATCAGCACCATAACCGAGGCGCCGCCGGGGGCTGAGCCCCAAATGGCGGTAGTGCCGGGTAAAATCTGCTTTTTTGCCAAAATATAGCCAATAATGGCAGCGGCAATAATAACGGAAACTACGCCGCCGATAAAAATCGGCCAATCGGCCGTCATTTCATGCAGAATATCAGGCGTGATAGCGCGGCCAATCATGCAGCCAATAATACCCTGTGCGGCTGTAAACAGACGCGAATCAATTTTCAGGCGAATTTCACACAGGCTTAATAAAATGGCGCTTATCATCGGCCCAAGCAGTAGGGCTGCGGGAATATGGGCAAGATACAGGCCTAAAGTGAGCAAGGTCGTTACCAGCGCCAGCAGGCAAAACCGCAGCGTCCACGGTAAAGAGCCGAAATTTAACCGGTTGATAATCGCTCCCGGCAAATAAAATTTACTATGCTGCACAAATTTGGGCTGGGTAGCGCCGGAATCCGATTCTTCCGCCGGGGAAATCCGGGTGTCGCGCTTTACCGCCGCAGGCCGCTCCCGCTCTTGCTGCGGCTTGCTGCTTTTGGGTTTATCTGTCGGTTTTTTCCATTTCATCAGGCCTCTATCTATGGCATTGGCTTTATGCTATAGCAAGTGGAATCTCCGGCTTTATTGCCTTTGCGTTGGGCCTTAACCGGCAAGGGCGCAAAATAAAGCCGCATAGACGCGTTAGGCGCAATGCGGCTTTCCCACCTGTTTGGCGGCCTTGGATTATGCTGAAAAATGCTCCGGTACGCGAGACCTTGAGCCGGAGAGTAGCGAAGCGAAAGCTGTTTCGCTTGACTGCAAAAATAATAGCCGGATAATCTTAATGCCCGGTTAGTGACCGCAGCCGAAAAGCAGAAAAATGCAAATTATCGTATTTTATAATAAGAGGGCGGCCTGCCGCAAAATAAGCCGGAAAATGGAGGCGCAGCTTTAACCGGCCGCCATGCGGCCGAGCCTGGGCGAGGCTTTGTTTCTCATGGTTTAGTATTTGTAAAAGGTTGATTCTGCCTATATTATGGGGCAGAATTTTTCGGTAAGATTACAGGTGTTAAACCTGCAATAAGCGGGCCTGGCCTGCAGGGTTGGAAATTTTCTGCGGCGGTATCTGGTTGCCGGTAAAGCGCAAGCCCTTGGTAAAACAGCAAATTTATCAAATATGGAGTTATAATGACGCGGATAGCAAATAAGGCTGCGACTCAGACGATTCTCATAAATCCAACGCGCCGCAATTTGTGTTTTTTAGCTTTTGCCATTGGCAGTTTTGCCATTGGCACGGCAGAATTTGCCGCTATGGCGCTGCTGCCGGAAGTGCAGAAATTTATGCATATTAATGAGACCCAGGCGGGTTATTTTGTCTCGCTTTATGCCTTGGGCGTGGTTATTGGTGCGCCCTTGCTGGCGGTGCTGACAGCGCGTGTGCCGCGCAAAATATTGCTTGTCAGTTTTATGCTGTTTTATGCTTTGGCCAATTTTCTTAGTGTTCTGGCGGCTGTTAATCCGTATCTTTATGGGTTTTTCCGTTTTTTGAGCGGTTTGCCGCATGGCATTTATTTTGGCGTTGCCTGTATTGTCGCCGCTTCCATGGTGGAGCCGGCGCGGCGTCCCGGGGCTATTGGCTCAGTTATGCTGGGTTTGACAGTAGCAACAATTTTTGGCGTTATGCTGGTTACCTGGATAGGCCAGCAGGCCTGGATAAGCGAACACGCCAATTGGTTGCTGGCTTTTGTGCTGGTCTCAATCATAGCTGTGCTGGCGGCCGGGTTGATTGCGGTATTTATGCCCGCTGTCCCCCGGCCTGAAAATGCCGGGCCGCTGGCTGAATTGCGCGGTTTGGCAAATGGGCAATTATGGCTGCTGCTCATGGTTATTGCTGTCGGCATGGCCAGCACTTTCGCAGTTTATACTTATATTCGCGAGATTTTATTTACTGTCAGCCATGCGCCGGATAGCTGGGCGCCGATTATTTTGCCGCTTTTCGGCTGCGGCATGGTGGCAGGCAATCTTATTGGCCCGCGCATTGCTCTGCATTTCGGCCTGATGCCTTCTATATTTATTACGCTGCTGTGGAGCCTGCTCACTTTTATTATTTTCTATATGTTAATGGGCGCGCCGGTCAGCGCGGCCATTGCTGTATTTTTGGTCGGCACAAATTTTATGAGCCAGCCTTCTATCCAGACGCGGATTATGGACGTTTCTCCCGGAGCGCGCACTTTGGCAACCGCCTTGATGCAATCTTTTTATAATATTGCCAATGCTTTTGGTGCTTATGCTGGCGGCGCCGTTATTGCCCGGGGCTTTGGCCTGCCGTCAACTGTTTGGGTGGGGGCGTTTTTCGCCCTTCTTGGCCTGCTTATTTTTATCTGGTCGTGGTATCTGGCGCGGGGCAGCCAGACGGACAATCCGGACAGGTTTTGACTTTCAGGCAAAGGAAGAAGACAATAAGCAGCAAAAGCAGGCAATAGCCGAAAAGCACAGCGGCGCTATGGGCGAGAGAGGCTGTATTCTCTATTTGCAGGCCTGTAATATGAGCAATAGCTCCGGCGAGGCAATCCGCCAGGGCAGAGGCGAAAAATTGCATGGTGACCAGGGAGCTGCCGGCGGCTTCCTGGTCTCCCTTTGCAGCATTTTGCACTATACGCGCTAAAATATGCGGCCATAAAATACCGGAAAAAAAGCCTGTTACAAAGAGAGAACAGCCAATGAGAATAAGGACGAAATAAGAGCCTGATAAAACGGGAACAAGCAAAAAAACGCCGCCAAGGCCGAAAATACAGCCAAGCGGCGCAATAATAAAAACAAACAGCGAACCCGCCTGATTTTTTTGATAAAAGAAATTTTTATTTCTGTCTTTACCGGGTGTTGCAGTGTTGAAGGTTGCGCCGATTAAAGTGCCTATTGTCCAGCCTATAGTGTCAACAAAGCTCAGATAACCGGCGCTGATTGTCCCGGCCTGGTGCAAATTTTGCAAAAATAGCGGCAAATATAATTTTGCCCCGCCTAAGGCGACCATATTTAAAATAATAATGCCGTAGAGCGGCGCAAAAACGGAAGAGGGCGAAAATGTGCCGGCCGGCAATAACCTCTTGGCAGAATTTCTTTCTATAATAGCCAAAAACACTATCAGGAGAAAACCCAGCCCCAGACTGCCTGTATTGCCGGCAAGCAGACCAATAATAAAGCGGAAAGGCAGGCAGGTGCCAAACAGGCTGTCACGCTCCGCTTGTAAATTTTCCAACAGACTGCCGGCGCTGATAACGAGAACGAGGCTTGTCAGAATAAAAATAGACAGTAAAGGCGCCGTTGCCGGCCGGCACTGCTGCTTTTGCTGTGTTCGGCCCAATATATTGAGCATAAAGGCGGCAATCGGGCAAAAGAGCAGGCTGAGACTACCAATGATAAAAAAGGGAATGCGCCAATTTTCAAACCAACCGCCAAGATAGGGGCCGATAAGTGTGGCCAGCCCCCACATGGCGGAAATAAGCCCGATACTGCGCGGCAGCAGACCGGGCGGCAAGGCTGTATTGAGCATAGTATAAGTGAGCGCCACCACAAACCCGCCGCCCAAGCCCTGAATAATACATGCCGCCAGTAAAAAGGATAAAACCGGTGCATAAGCGCAGGCCAGGCTGCCGCAGGCAAATAGGAATAAGGCACTGGCATAGGCCATGGGCGCCGGCATTATATGCAGAATATGGTTTAACAGGCAGGCGCCGACAAGCGAACCAAGGGCAAAGAGCATGGCTATCCAGGCATAATAAAGCCCGGCATTCAGCTCTTTGACAATGGCCGGCAAAATTGTATAGCTGACAGGCAAGACGAGCGCATAAAGCATAATACCGGCGGTTAAAGTGAGGCAATAAAGCCCTTGCCTGCCTTGTAAAAGGGCGCGCCAGCCAGTGTGGGTTGCTGCTGTCATCTGGAAAACCTGCTTATATGCCGCCCGGCCTGGCTGTTTGCAATAATGGAGAAAGCGAAAGAGCGGGTAGAGGGAATTATAGCAGGGCTTGGCTTTTGTAAAACCGAAATTTGCGGCAAAATTTGAAAAAATGGAATAAAATGCCGTAAGCAGCGTTTTGAAACTACAGGGAGAAAGAAAATATAGGCTTCATCAGAAACTGCGACCAGGCTGCAACAGGCTATGCGGCAAGGCGATCAAGAATGTAGCGTGTCGGCAAGCGCATTCATATTTTGGAATATTATGAAACGGTAGGCCAGCTACTGGCGGCGCCTGCCGATTATTTGTGAAAATGGGGCAATCCGGAATTACACCTGCCCCATGACGGACGCGATATAAGCGGCAGCAGCACAATCAGCCGGCAATCTGTCCTCTACAATGCCGGTTTCGATTGTGTTCAGATTCACGAAATCCAGGAGCTGGAGCGGCGCTAATGCGCACATGTGGTGCGCTGCGTAATAGGGGCGCTGTGTTTTTAACGCAACTGCCCGAAGTTTACTTTGCTTTAGGCCGGCAATGCAATCTATCTCAAAATCGGTAAAGGCGGCAGTCAAGTGAAGCTGCGATAAATCCTCCGGCATAATCAGCTAAGCGCGTTGAACGGCAAAAAACGCCGCTGCCCGGCTGCCTAAAAGCCGGCAGACAGGCCCCAACCGTTTTCGCGCGAGCACATCACCCATTTTTGTGCTACACACGAATAAGAACCCAGAACCCTCTACCGTCCCCCAGATTTTGTCAGATAAATTCTGCCCTCAGGCAGAGCCGGCGGCAAAGTAAATATGGTAATATCACCTCGCCGCTGCGGAAACCTGAAAATTCTAATGCGCAGCCACGGCCTTTTCCAGATTTTCGGCAATCTTGTCCAAAAAGCCGGTGGTGGAAAGCCAGCTTTGCTGCGGGCCGACCAGAATAGCCAAATCTTTGGTCATAAAGCCGGATTCTACTGTATCAATGCAGGTTTTTTCCAGCTTGTGAGCAAAATCTTTCAGCTTTTCATTATTATCCAGCTTGGCGCGATGTGTCAGACCGCGTGTCCAGGCAAAAATGGAAGCAATGGAATTGGTAGAAGTCTCCTGCCCTTTTTGATATTGACGGTAATGACGCGTAACCGTGCCATGAGCAGCCTCGGCCTCAACTGTTTTGCCATCAGGTGTCATTAGCACAGAGGTCATCAGCCCCAGCGAACCAAAGCCCTGGGCGACAATATCCGACTCAACATCGCCGTCATAATTCTTGCACGCCCAAACGTAACCGCCAGACCATTTCAGGGCAGAAGCCACCATATCATCAATCAGACGGTGCTCATAAAACAGGCCGCGTTTTTCAAATTCAGCCTTGAATTCGGCGTCGTAAAGCTCTTGAAAAATATCCTTGAAACGGCCGTCATAAATTTTGAGAATAGTGTTTTTGGTAGAAAGATAAACCGGCATATTGCGCTGGAGGCCGTAATTAAACGAAGCTCTGGCAAAATCGGTAATAGATTTATCCAGATTATACATGGCCAGCGCTACACCGGCGCCCGGCGCGTCATAAACATTATGCTCAATGACTTTACCGTCTTCGCCGACAAATTTAATAGAAAGCTTGCCTTTGCCGGGAAAAGTGAAATCTGTGGCTTTATATTGGTCGCCAAAAGCATGGCGGCCGATAATAATCGGCTTGGCCCAACCGGGGACAAGGCGCGGCACATTTTTGCAGATAATCGGCTCGCGGAAAATTACCCCGCCCAAAATATTGCGAATTGTGCCATTAGGCGATTTCCACATTTTTTTGAGATTAAATTCTTTTACCCGCGCTTCATCAGGGGTAATAGTGGCGCATTTCACCCCCACACCATATTTCTTAACGGCTTCAGCCGCATCAATAGTGACCTGATCAGTTGTCGCATCGCGGTTTTGTATCGACAAATCATAATATTTCAAGTCAATATCCAAATAAGGGTGGATTAGTTTTTCTTTGATATAGCCCCAAATAATGCGGGTCATTTCGTCGCCGTCAAGGTCGGCGACAGGATTTTCTACTTTGATTTTGGTCATTTTGCTACCCTTTAATGTTACGCGCTTTCGCGTTTCACGCTTACGCCTTAAAATGAGGCAAAACAAGCCGGGCAGGGAGTTTTTAAACAGTCTTCTCATTGATTGCGGCCGGGGCTAAACTGTCGAATTCGGGCGGCAATCCGGCTATTTTGCCATAAATTGCGGGAATATAAGGCATTAAATATGATTTTTTATTGCTTTATAAAAAAATATTGTTATAAGGGCGGTGCGTCTTTTTGCATTAAGGGGCGGGATATGGGGCAGGAGATTGCCGCAATTATCTTGTTTTTATTGATAATTAGTGTTTGCGTCCTAATGGGGGATTATGATTCGCCTGATCGGGACAAGGGGAGAAGGATCAGACAAAGTGCGTAAATTGAAAAAACTGGTAAATCTTGGTTTCTGGTTGTCGGCGTGTATCTTGGCCGGTGCTCTTCAGGCACAGGCGCAGACGAATAATACGACTGCTAACCTGGATATTTCTTTGGAGATTGCGGCAGGCTGTTCCATCGGCTTTGGCTCCGGTACTGCGGGTGATGCGGGCACTGTCAATTTCGGTTCTTTTATCAATCTGGATTCTGACCAATCTGCTGAGATTGATCTTAGCGTCCGTTGTTCCAGGGGCAGCAATATCTCCTATAATATCGGCCTGAGTGAAGGCAAGAATGCCACTGACGGCACTTACAAAACTCGCAGCCTGGCCGCTACAGTAAATGGGACAACGCGCCTTATCTCTTATAATATTTATAAGGACAGCGCCCATACCCAATATTGGGGGCCTGCCGGCAGCAGCGATGTTTTGGGGCCGATGAGCTATCCCGATGCTGATATAGACACACATACAGTCTATCTCCTGGTGCCGGCGAAAGCGGGTGAAGCTCTCTATCCGGGCGTATATACAGATACGGTTGTTGCCACAGTAACATGGGAATAAAACTATTTGGCGGGGCTGTGGTTTTTGTGGTAATTCTGCCTGGTTGAAGATCTCCTTGCTGTGGGGAGCGGTGCCTCTGTGCCGGCTATCGTGTTTGAGGCTGTGCCCGGTATTATGTCTTTGGGCTAGTATATTCGGGCTTCGCTTAAGCCGGCGGCGGTATTTGCGGTAAAGCTTCGTACTGAGCATGCCGAGGGCAGCTATTATGTGTCCGCCCCGGGCGAGGGGGTGTCATATTGGGTGGCGAGTATGGGGTTCTGGGTGGATTTGTCCAGTTCATTCAGGTGTATGATTATAGAGCTCAGGCCAATTCATATATCAGGCTGCAATAAGTTTCTGGCCGTAGCTGCCGTGATGCTCGCCGGTATTTGCAGAAAGCTCTTGAATTTACGGAAATAAACTTGTCTAAAAATAAAAGCGGGGCTTCTATTTTAATAATAGGATTGTATTTTCCCCGGGCAAAATGGAGATTATGAGAATTGCCGATTTGTTGCAGCGCTTTGTCTCCGTATTTGTTGATAAGGTTCGGGTGAAATATAGGTAAAGATTGTGTCCCTGATTTATTACCTGCGGTTAAAGATATTTCAGAGCGGCCTCAGGGGAAAAGTTGAATATGGCAAAATTGCCTTAAATGCGACATAAGATCGTGCTTTGGGGCGTTTGTCTCAGATGAACCAAGTAATATGTTTTGCTGAATGTATCGGAATATGGTAAAACAAGGCGAAATATGTGCGAGCTATCCGCATTTCGTTATTTTCTTTTTCAGGCGATTGTTGTTGATGGGTGATAATCATGAAATATCGTTCTCTCTTTATGTTCTTGTTTTCTCTGTGGACTGCCGCTTGCGGCCTCATTGCGCAAGCGACAGCGGCTAATTTGACCGTTATGCCGACTTCGCTTCGGATTGCGCCGCCAAAAGCTGCCGATATTGTTACAATCCGTAATGAGGGGCGCCGGCCGGTAAAAATGCAGATACGTCTTTTCCGCTGGGAGCAAAAAGGCGGCAAAGATGTGTATCTCCCTGCGCAAGGTGTAGTTGCCAACCCGCCTTTTATTACCATCAAAGGCGGTGCGGACGGCAATATTCGTATTATCCGCACAGCTAAAACTGCGGTTCGGGGGACAGAGAGCTATCGTCTGATTATTGACGAATTACCTTCATCACGAGTGCGGGCCAAGGTAAGTGGGCAAGCGGCTTCCGTTGAGGTGGTAACGCGGCAAATTCTGCCGGTGTTTTTTACCAGCACACCTGAAAGCGGCGGCAATCAGGGCGGTGTTGCTGCTCCTCGCCTGTCTTTTCACGCTCAGGCCGCGCGCGGTGGCTATGAAATTACTGCGATTAATGGTTCCAATGCCGTTTTGCGTATAGGGGCTGTGTCTTTATTGGCGGGGGGGACAGAAATCGGCCGTTCCGGGCGTGCTGTAGGTAATGTTTTGCCTAAATCGGAAATCAAGTTTTTTGTCCCGGCGAAAGGCGGCGGGAAGCCACAGGAGATTCGGATTCTGGAAGGTAAGGGTGTAGAGAGAACTTATCCGATACAGTGATGGCCGGTTTTTCCTGTCGGTAATGCTGACGGCAGCGGTGCATGCTGCCGGTACGGTAAAGGGCAGGTTTCTGTAAAATAGTTAATCGAGAGGCAGAGGATTCTTGACGAATTTTCTGCCTTTTTATTTTTTTGTGGATAAAAGAGCTATATTTTATTATTCTCACAGCTGGTTTTGCTGCCTTTTATCGAGGCAGCATTAAGAATACATAAATAATGTTTACGCATTAAATGGCCGCTTACGGCTCTTATTCCATTATCTAACTTTGATTTATAAATTTATTTGTCTTATTATAAGAATATTAGCTGTACCTTACTTGTTTATAAGCAGGATTCTATGTAAATATTTTCTTAATTAATCTTATAAACTAAGAGTAATTTACTTGTTTTTCATAGTATTTTTGTTAATAAAAGGTGGGTAGCGGTCTCAATTGCGGATAAAATATGAAAGCTTCTGTTTTAAAGAGCGGAAATTAGCAAATCATAATTTGCAATAATAGCTATTGTCTTTTAAAGAAAATATTATATAGATACGCCGTGGGCTGGGGGGTACGTTTGCCTGTGATACGCTGTTTTATGCAAGCCTGCACTTGGTAGAGAGAGCCAGTGCAGAAGCGGTATCAGGTTACATTTATTTTGCGGGGCGGTTAAGTGGTGAAAAGTGGGGATTCAAAGTCTGTCAAACAATTTTGCCTGAGCGTTTATGCGTTCTTTCTGGCGGGCAGTGTTCCTGTTGGTGTTCTGATCTGTCTGCTTTCTTTCGGTAAAAATGCACAGGCAGAGGGCATTGATATTTCTCAGGGCGTTGGTGAATCGTCTCTCTCAGATGTGCTTTCTACCGGCGCAGAGCAAAATGATGACATTTACCTGAATGCCGAAGTGAACGGCGAAATGCGCGAGGATATGTTTGCCTTTCGCCAAAAGGAAAACGGCGATTTTTTCATTAAGGAAAATGAGCTGAAGGCTATCGGCCTGTTGGCCGACAAAAAAGCTGTTGGTGCAGACGATTATGTTGATCTTGCTGCTTTGCCTGATATACGCGCGGCTTATGATGCCGAAAAACAGGCTATTGTTTTTACTACTTTGAGTGACAAGGCTCTGGCTCCTTATGTAATCAGCGTTAATCGCTGGGCAGCGAAAGCGCGCAAGGGAGACGAAATGGAAGGCAAGCCGCGCTCGGATTTGGCCGGTGTTATCAATTATAATGTTTACGCCAGCTCCGATTCAGAAAAGAAAATGCGGAAAGCTTTTGATTTAAACGGTGTTTCGGCCAATCTGACCGGCCGTGTTTCCGGCTGGTTCGGATCTTTGAACAATAGCCAGTTATTAACCTATAATGGTGGGGATAATGACATTTACAAGAGTGTTCGTCTGGACAGTTACTGGTCTTATTCCGACCCGGTAAGGCTGATGACTTACCGCGCCGGCGATCTTATCACCCGCAGCCTGCCGTGGAGCCGTTCTGTTCATCTTGGCGGGTTTCAGCTCCGCCGTAATTTCAGCCTGCGTCCCGATCTGGTTACCATGCCTTTGCCCAATTTTTCCGGATCGGCCGCGGTTCCTTCTGCCGTTGATCTTTATATTAACAATGCCAAAAGAGCGACAGAAAATGTTCCTGTCGGGCCGTTTAACCTGACAGATCTGCCGGTCGTTTCAGGTAATAATGAGGCGAAGCTGGTGGTGCGTGACGTCCAGGGGCGTGAAACGACAACGACTGTTTCTTTTTTCGGCTCTTCTGAACTTTTGGCAAAAGGCTTGTGGGATTTTTCGATTGAGACAGGCACGCCGCGCCGTAATTACGGCACGAAATCAGGCGATTATGACGACAAGGTTTATGCTGTGGGCACAACGCGTTACGGCCTGAGCAATAATATGACGCTGGAAGGCCATGCCGAGGCGGGCGACAGTTTTGTTAATGGCGGTGCCGGCACAGTGTTCAGCCTGTGGGATTTTGGCACGCTGTCATTAGCCGGCAGCGGCAGCTCTTATAAAAGCCAAACAGGTTCGCAATATTCGGCGGGTTTCCAGGCGCAAAAATGGGGATTTTCCCTTATGGCGCGAACACAGGGTGCTTCCCGCGATTATAATGATATTGTCTCTGTTTCAGCCGATAAGTCGGCAGTTGATTATTATGATCTGGATTATTACGGTTCCGATACGCTTTATGATGAATATGCTTCTCCTGATCAGAAAAAAAAGCGAAAAAAACGCCATTACGGTTCTTCAGCGCCGAAAATTACCAATCAGATAGCGCTTTCCGTGCCGTTGTTTTTTGATCCGACTGCTCTCAGCTTTACTTATACGGAATCAAAAAACTGGGGCGAGGCGGAGTCCCGCTATGCGGGGTTTTCACTATCGCGCAATTTCGGCCGCCGCATTTACGGCTATATGAACGGTTTCCAGGATTTGCGGCGCAGTAAATCCTACAGTTTTTTCGCCGGCATGACAGTCACTCTGAGTGATAATTATTCGGCATCTATTGACAGCACCACAGATCATGGCGGGACGAATATAAGTTCTACTTTGTCGCGCCAAATGGGCAGCAATATTGGCGATTATGGCTGGAGCCTGCGCGATATTGAAGGTGGGTCAATTAACGACCAGCGTGGCGCTTCCGGCAATTATCGCAGCCGTTTTGCCACTTTCTCGGGTTCGGTTGAGCAGGTGGATAGCCGCTATCGCGCTACGGTGGATATGGACGGCGCCCTGGTGATTGCCGATAAAACTATCCTCCCTTCCAATCAAATTTATGATTCTTTTGCGGTTGTTAATGCCGGTGCGCCTGGGGTGCGTGTTTCCAGCCAGAATGTTTATTATGGCAAAACGGGGTGGAACGGTCGCCTGGTAGTGCCGAATTTGACGTCTTACCGTGACAACCGCCTGAGTATTGATGTGGACTCTTTGCCTCTGGATACGCTGGTTACTGAAACTGATGCCCGGGTTGTGCCCGCCTATCAGAGCGGTGTTGTCCAGCATTTCGGTATTTCCGGCAAATCGGATTATATTTACGCGGCTTTGCAATATGCCGGGGGCGAAGCTGTGCCGACAGGCTCTTATGCCGCTATTGACGGCACCAATGAAGGCTTTGACATTGCTTATGACGGCATTGGCATTTTGCCGACCAAAGGCGTCAAATATCCTATTCATCTGACAGTGTATCTGCCGGAAGAAAAGGCTTGCCGGGCGGTGGTTGCCAAACCGGATAATAGCGGCCTTAGCGGCGGCGCTGTCCCTGTAATCTGCACTCCTGTCTCCGGCAATGTAACGCCGCCGCAAATTGATGAAATACCGTCTTGAATGTTTCTTTCCTTTTGGGCTTATTACTCTCACGATTTCTTCTGCATTCCTCGGCAGGGACTCCGTGGCGGTGAAAGCTCGGTGAGGGTAGGCTAAGCGCACAATATTTCCTTATCTTGTCAGAATTTGTTTTCTTTCTTTCTTTCTCTGTTATCCGTAACAATATCCGCTATTCATCACCTAAATATAGCTCTTGCAGCGAAAGGCAAGGGGCTTAACAAGTAAATATTACTGTATTTCTGTTAACCTATATTTAATATTTTCCTGGATTGGAGAAAAATTTTCTCTTTAGCTGTTTTTTTATTTTTGAAAAGGTTCTAGAGTTTTATGTGAAAAACTAAGGTCAGGGAGTGAAGCCGGTTTTCAGGTTTTTCAGAAAATTGCCAATTTCTGGAATGCAAAGAGTTGGGGTTGGGTAATGTATGAGAAGAAACTGATTAAAAATCTGCTTGCTCTCGGCCTGGTATTCTCTATATGGGGGATTTTCGGTTTTCATTCGGGCGAATTAGGAGAAAGCAGCGATAAAGAGCAGATAAATACAGGAAAAAGCCTTCAAACGATAGAAACAGAAACACCGCGCGAAGCTATTATAGTTGAAATCGACATAGCAAAGCAGGTAATGACCGTGCGCCGTGACGGTGAAGTTTTATATGTCTGGAAAATTTCTACAGGACGCACAGGCTATAAAACGCCCGGCGGCTCTTACCGCCCGCAGCGTATGTATACAATGTGGCATTCCAGAACTTATAATAATGCGCCTATGCCTTATGCTATATTTTTTCACAATGGCTATGCCATTCACGGCACAACAGCCATTGGCCGGCTTGGATCGCCCGCTTCACATGGCTGCGTGCGCCTGGAAACTGCCAATGCCAAAGAATTATACAAGCTTGTAACCGCCGCCGGCGTCAATGAAACGCAAATTCTTGTCCTTAATTAAAGTCACGGCTTTTGCAATTGTAACATATTTACAAAAATATAAAGTGGAATAGGATAGCGGCGTGATAAAAGAGTGGAGAAAATAAGGTTGAGCGCATGGCCGGGATTTGCTTTAACAATAAATTCCTTTTTTCCGCCTGTCGGCCTTGTGCCACACGCATCTGATATATTGTGCCGGCACAGATCCAAATAAGCGGGGAGGAATAGCGCTTTATGCAAAAACATTTTTTACATGATAAAAGCGGGAATAAGCCGCAAAGAGAAAGGATTTTCAACCTTCCGCTCGTGATTATTGTTTTTTTTGCAGTATGTTGCCTGGCTTATATTATGCCCGCTTATTTACTGCCTCCCGGTAAGAGTGAAGAATTTTTTGCTTTTTTTGGTTTTGTTCCTGTCCTGTTTTTGCATAATCATGATGTAATGACCCAAATAAGCGCGGTCAGCTATTCTTTCCTTCACGGCAATTTTGCGCATTTGGGGTTGAATATGGTGTGGTTTGTTGTTTTCGGCACACCTCTGGCCAATCGTTTAGGCGGCACTTTTTTTATTTTATTCTGGTTTTTTACTGCTTTCATCGCCGCTATGATATATTGTCTGGCGCATTTTGACGGTGAAACCACGCTTATCGGTGCTTCAGGGGCGGTTTCTGGTATGATGGGCGCTTCGGCGCGTTATGATTTCCAGACTATTGGCGGATCCTATGTGCCGGGGGCGGTTTTATCGATAAAAAAAGCCTTATTGTCACATTCTGTAATTCTGGTTATGGGCAGTTTTGTGACGCTTAATTTCTTGACAGCTATTGATCAGTGGATAACAGGTTATGCCGATAATCAGGCCGGCATAGCCTGGGAAGCACATATTGGCGGCTTATTGGCCGGCTTTCTGGTCATCGGCTTTTTCGATAAATGGACTCATAATTTTAAAACCTGAATTATGTAAGCAGGCTGAGGCCGGGAGAGCAGCAGCCTTTCAGCCTTGCTTATGCCGACAGGCGGCATAAAGAGCAATGGCGGCAGCATTGGAGACATTGAGTGATTTAATCGCTCCCGGCATATCAAGCCGCGCCACAACAGAGACAGTTTGTCGTGTTTTTTGCCTTAAGCCCTTGCCTTCCGCCCCCAGAACAACGGCAATTTTCTTCCCCGAAAAGGCGGCTTCCAATAATTTGTCTCCCGCCGAATCAAGACCGATAGTCTGAAATCCTGCTTTATGCAATTTTTCCAGCGTTTCAGCCAGATTATGCACATTTAAATGCGTTATTTTTTCCAGAGCGCCTGAGGCCGATTTTGCCATAACGCCTGTTTCCTGTGGCGAATGACGCATTGTGGTAATAAAAAAATCAGCGTTAAACGCCACAGCCGAGCGCATTATGGCGCCGACATTATGCGGGTCTGTGATCTGATCAAGCAATAAAATCAGAGATGATTCGCCAAAATCATCATTATGCTGCGGTTTCAAGGCCTCTGTTTCCAAGGCAATGCCCTGATGGACTGCTTGCGAACCAAGAAGCCTGTCCAACTCCTTCGGTTCTATAATTGTAATCGGCACAGAAAAATACAATTTTTCTGCCGGATATATATTTGACCTTGATTCGCCCGGCTTTGCCGCCGGCTTTTTTTCATAGTGAGATAAAATCCGATTATCACCGGTAGCGACGAGGGAAGAAATGTCGACGGCGTTCTGCTTTTGCTGCAGTCGGTCATAGGCGTTTTTGGTTAAAAACAGATGATGCAGGACACGGCGGGGATTATTCAGCGCTGCCTCGACCGTGTGAAAGCCGTAAAGCCAAAGCCGTTCCGCCGCCGGCTTTTTACCGCGAAATTGCGGCTGCCGCTGCTCTGCGCTTTGTTTCTCGGCCTTATTGCTGCGATGCAGGCGCCGCAGGCGGGCATAATGCGAATCTTTCGCCGTTTTCTCTTTCATCTAATATTCTCATAAGACTTTCAGCGCTCTTGAATCATCAGGCGCAACAGGAATTTTCTCCAATTTTGCATTTATTGCGAGAGTTTGCAATTAAGCTGTTGACAGAAAGGTTTCTTACCGCCATAAGTGCCCCACAGCCGGGTATTGGCGGGGTGTATGCATTTGCGGCCTTTGCCGTTCTTGCTGTTTCGCTTCGGCGCTACTGTTTATTGCCGGGATTCCAATGGAGGGATGCCCGAGTGGTTAAAGGGGACGGACTGTAAATCCGTTGGCTTTGCCTACGTTGGTTCAAATCCAACTCCCTCCACCATTTGCCCGTTAAAATAACCGCTTGTGAGCCGGCGGGTATAGCTCAATGGTAGAGCAGCAGCCTTCCAAGCTGAATATGCGGGTTCGATTCCCGCTACCCGCTCCATAGGCCTTATCTGAGGAAATGGCCGCAAAATATGGGAAATTTGTCCTGACTCCTGTGAATTTTAATGTTTTTGGTTGACATTTAACAAGCGCCGTTTTAAACGGCAGGGGGTAATATTTACAGGACAGGCTTCTGTTCAGGCTTTCAAAAGAGAGAGTGAAGGCAATGTCGAAGAGCAAGTATGAACGGACTAAGCCGCATGTTAACATAGGGACGATTGGTCATGTAGACCATGGGAAGACGACGTTGACAGCGGCGATTACGAAATATTTTGGGGAATTTCGTGC
>Ga0153977_1000038_pt1 | contig 72525 bp, 69 predicted proteins | sample TSGA061MetaG_FD_104710 | JGI IMG/M metagenome (GOLD analysis project Ga0153977, IMG submission 104710) | Attine ant fungus gardens microbial communities from Georgia, USA - TSGA061 MetaG | ecosystem: Host-associated > Fungi > Mycelium > Unclassified | place: USA: Georgia, Yuchi Wildlife... | reverse complement strand
ATTACTCTGCTAAAGTATCTCCAATAACTCAGAAATACCAAGAACAATGCCGTCCACGTTCCTCTTTCTCAATTACTATATAATTATCAAAGAACACTCACAAAAAATTATGTGAATAATGCCGCACCGGCAGGACACCGCCGCGCTGCACCGGCACAGATATAAAATTGCCTTTGAAAATAGTCAATACCCTTTCGCGTTTTTTTTATAAAAAACGCGAAAGGGCTGTTAACATTGCCCTGCTCTACTGCAAAAATTATTTATAAACAGGCAGAAAGGCGCTATAAAGAAAATTAGACTGACGAAAATTGTTTCCATTGACAAAATTCATATTTTCACTTTCAATATTCTTTAATCATCGCGCCTCTATGTTAGCAGGGAGCACTGTAGCGCAACAGCAGAAATCCGGCCCTCTTTGAGCGGCGAGAGAGCAATGACAGGCGAAATACTTCATGGTGAAGAATAAAGGTATTCATATTTATTCTGACAATGAACCTGCTCTCATTATGCAAGGCAAGCGCCCGCCGGATCGCCGCCAGATTTCCGCCCGCTGGCTTGTCGGCACTTTTTTAACCGGCTTGACCTCATGCAGTTTAATGGGGGTTGCGCTTTTTGCTGCTTTGCATGGGCGCGAACAGCTTGCCACCCCACCGGAATTGCTGAGCAGCAATGCCATGGCGCGCCGCACTGCGGATTCCGATGATAATAAAGGTGAGCGTTTAATCCCCACCCGGCCGCGCCGCAGTTTTGATGACAAACGGCAATTTGAACTTTCTACCATGCAAAAAATTGACGGCAAGGAAGTTATTCGCAGTCAGGCTTTTGAACTGGTGGATATGAATCTGGCCGAAGAACATGCGCAAAAATTTGTCTATCCGAAATTTAATGCCTTGAAACTGTTTTCAGATGCTGCGCCACTGCCGGCGGCCGAAAATGCGGCGCAGATTTACGGCACAAAAGTGGAATCGGAAGTTATATTGCAAAGCTTCAATTTTCCCATAGCCGGCACCGATTATGGCACAGCCGATATTATCAATGCCGATGAAGCTGAAAAACTTGTGCAGGCCTCAATCGCTCATTTTACCGATAGCGCGGCGATGCTTGCAGCCTTGCGCAATATAGATGGCCGGCATTTACCGGGCTATGCTTCTTTTGGCTTGGCTGCCCTGCCCGATGTCAAAATTACGCAGGAAAATGTCAGTATTCTGAATTCTTATGCCACAGCAGCGCCGCTTGAAAATTATTCGGAAGATATTATTCCCTTTGCCCGCAGCGAATCTCTGCTTGCCGCTTTGGAGCATGCGGATTATCAGCAGGCAGAGGTGCAGCATCTGGTCGATATCCTGGCTGAAATGACCGATGATACCACACTGCCGGCCGGCAGTGTTTTGCGTCTTGGCATAGAATCCGGCCAGGCAGGACAAAACCGGATTGTCCGCGCCAGTATTTATGAAGATAAACAGCATGTTTTGAGTGTGGCGCTTAATGATAAGGGGGATTATATTCGCTGTAATGAGCCGGAAATAACGCCTGTTCTGCGCACAGCGCTGGAAGGACGCGCCCCGGTAATACGGGTAGCGCATGATAAATTGCCTACGGTTTATGAAGCGGTTTTCCAATCGGCTCTCGCTTATGATATGACACCGGATATAGCCAAACAGCTTATTCGCATGCTGGCTAATGATGTTGATTTGCAATCGCATATTTCGTCCAATGATTCCTTGTCTGTTTTCTATCCGCTGCCGGAGACAAGCGATAATAAGCCGGAGCGCGATATTTTATATGTCAAGGCGGATTTCGGCGGTATGATACGCCGCTATTACCGTTTCCAATCTGATGACGGGCGGATAGATTATTATGACCCCGAGGGGAAAAGTTCCAAGCAGTTTCTGCTGCGCAAACCTGTGCCCAATGCTGTCTTTGCCTCACCTTTCGGCACACGCCGCCACCCTGTTTTGGGTTATGTCCGCTCTCATGCCGGGGTTGATTGGGCGGCACCGCGCGGCTCGCCTATTCTGGCCTCCGGTGATGGCGAAATTATCAAGGCCGGCTGGAGCAGCGGCTACGGCAATCATACCGAAATCCGCCATGCTAACGGCTATGTGACCAGTTATTCGCATCAGAGCGCTTTTGCTCCGGGCATCAAGATTGGTGCAAAAGTGCATCAGGGCCAGGTCATCGGCTATATTGGCTCTACCGGGCTTTCCACCGGCCCGCACTGCCATTTTGAAATGATTGTTAACGGCACGAAAGTTGATCCTATGCGTATCCGCCTGCCGGATTCCAAATCATTGAAAGGTGAGCAATTAGAAGCCTTCAAACGCGAGAGAGATAAAATTGACTCTTTGATAAATGACAATGGCACCGGCAATACGCGCCTTGCTTCTGCCACACCATTTTAAACAGCATTTGACCGCACAATAAGGGCAGGGATAATAAACGAATTCCCTCTCATCTATCAGCGCCGGCCCGGCTGTCGCGGCAAGCACAGAGGCCATAAAACTTTCATAAAAGGGAGAGAATTGCAACAGCATGGAGAATTCAGACTGAAGGTCAGATTGTATTATGTCTGATAAAAATTATTTTCAAAGGCCAAACTAAACAAAGCGGGCAATAATCGCTGCTTCACTTTGGCAAGTCACACAGCCACTTTTCCTTTTTTGACGGCTGCAACAATATGAAAAATAAAAGCTTCGCCTCTCTGCCTACAGGCGGCCGGTAAAAAAACAAAGGCCGCTCCAAAGAGCGGCCAGATCCAAACCCGGCCTTTGCCGGCACAGCCTATAAATCGGCATGCGCCAATATTGGCTTGAATTCCAGCCTGTCCTTTTTGCCGGCGGCATGAATCTTCACCAATGAACCGTCATGAATATCCCCCATTAACAGGCGCTCCGCCAGCGGATCCTGCACCTGCTTCTGAATAACGCGCTTGAGCGGCCGGGCACCATAGACAGGATCATAACCGCGCTCGGCCAGCCAGTCGCGGGCTTTATTATCCAGCTCCAGCGTGATTTTACGGCTTTCTAAAAGCACCTGCAAATGCCGCATCTGAATATCAACAATCGCGTCCATTTCACGGCGATGCAGGCGGTGAAACAGAATAATTTCATCAATCCGGTTCAAAAATTCCGGGCGGAAACTGGCGCGCACCGCCGCCATCACCGCTTCACGCGCTTTTTCCACCTCGTCCTCATCACCCAATTGGGTTAAAAATTCTGCTCCCAGATTAGACGTCATAATAATCAGCGTATTGCGGAAATCCACTGTTCGCCCCTGCCCATCGGTCAGGCGGCCGTCATCAAGCACCTGCAACAGCACATTAAACACATCGGGGTGGGCTTTTTCAATTTCGTCAAACAAAATCACCTGATAAGGCCGCCGCCGCACAGCTTCGGTCAATACGCCGCCCTCTTCATAGCCGACATAACCGGGTGGCGCGCCAATCAGCCGGGCTACGGAATGCTTTTCCATAAATTCCGACATATCCAGCCGCACCATGGCGGCTTCGTCCTGAAAGAGAAAATCCGCCAGCGCTTTGGTCAGCTCGGTCTTGCCCACGCCGGTCGGCCCCAGAAAGATAAAAGAACCAATAGGACGATTGGGGTCTTGCAGGCCGGCGCGCGCCCGGCGCACCGCTCTTGAGACTGCGGCTACCGCCTCCTGCTGACCGATAACGCGCTTGCCCAGCTCATCTTCCATACGCAGTAGCCGTTCACGCTCCCCTTCCAGCATGGAATCGACCGGAATGCCTGTCCAGCGGGAAACGATCTGAGCAATATGCTCAGCCGACACGGTTTCTTCCACCATAGAAGTAGCGCTTTGCTGGCGATCCGCCTGTTGCAATTCTTTTTCCAAATCAGGAATTTTGCCGTAAGCCAGCTCACCGGCCTTTTGCAAATCACCATTGCGCTGGGCAATCGCCAAAGCATTGCGGGCTTTATCCAGCTCTTTTTTTAAATGAGCGGTATGGCCCAATTTTTGCTTTTCCGCCTGCCATTTCACCGTAATTTCGTGCGACTGCTCTTCCAGCTCAGCCAATTCTTCGTCCAGCCGCCCCAGGCGATCTTTCGAGGCCTGATCTTTTTCCTTTTTCAGCGCTTCACGCTCAATTTTCAGCTGCAAAATGCGGCGGTCGATTTCGTCCAGCTCTTCCGGCTTGGAATCCACCTGCATGCGTAGGCGCGAGGCCGCTTCATCAACCAGATCAATGGCTTTATCCGGCAAAAAGCGGTCGGTTATGTAGCGGTTGGACAAAGTCGCCGCTGAAACAAGGGCCGAATCTGACACGCGCACTTTATGATGCTGCTCATATTTTTCCTTAATGCCGCGCAAAATGGAAATTGTGTCGGCAACAGTCGGCTCATCAACAAAAACCGGCTGGAAGCGCCGTGCCAAAGCAGCATCTTTTTCCACATATTTGCGATATTCGTCTAAAGTCGTGGCGCCAACGCAATGCAGCTCGCCGCGCGCCAGAGCCGGCTTGAGCAGATTAGAGGCGTCCATTGCCCCATCTGTCTTGCCAGCGCCGACCAGCGTGTGCATTTCATCAATAAACAGGATAATTCGGCCATTGGCAGCGCTTACTTCCGCCAAAACCGCCTTCAGCCTTTCTTCAAATTCGCCGCGATATTTGGCGCCGGCAATCATGGCGCCCAAATCCAGCGCCAGCAAGCTTTTATCGCGCAGGCTTTCCGGCACATCGCCATTGACAATGCGCAGTGCCAAACCTTCAACAATCGCCGTCTTGCCAACACCCGGCTCACCAATCAATACCGGATTGTTTTTGGTGCGGCGCGACAAAACCTGTATCGTGCGGCGAATTTCTTCATCACGGCCGATAACCGGGTCAAGCCGTCCCTCCTGTGCCTCAGCGGTTAAATCGCGGGCATATTTCTTCAGCGCATCATATTGCCCTTCAGCGGAAGCGGAATTGGCCGTGCGGCCTTTGCGCAAATCATTAATCACCCGGTTGAGCGCCGCCGGTGTCAGCCCGCCTTTGACCAGAATATCTGCCGTTTTAGCCGATTTTTCCTGCAATAAAGCCTGTAACAGCCGCTCAACTGTTACATAGGAATCACCGGCTTTTTCCGCCAGTTTTTCGGCTGTATCCAGCACTTTGGCCAGAGGCTGCGCCAAATAAAGCTGGCCATTGCCGCCTTGCACTTTTGGCAGGCTGGCCAAATCAGCACTCAAGGCGGTTTTTATATCGGCCAGATTAGCGCCGGCACGCTCAATCAACGCAGCGCACAGGCCTTCATTATCGTCCAGCAACACTTTCAGTAAGTGCTCAGGCAAAAATTGCTGATTATCACTGGCGAGCGCATAATTTTGCGCCGCCTGAATAAAGCCCTGCACCCGTTCCGTATATTTTTCAGGTTTCATAGAACCACTCCTCTTCTGCGCTGCTCCGGCACTTGCCTCGCGCTCTCATCACAGCCGCAAACCATATGCGCGAAACGCCGCTCTGCCTGCCTGAAAGGCAGAGAAAATTCTTCACCTTTCAGGATATGGGAAAGCGGATAGATGAAAACAAGAGGAGAAAAGATTTTGGGCTATAACAGGAAAAAATTATTGACTTATTATGATACAGGCATAGCATCACCTGCAATTTCGCCTAATGGAGACTCACAAATGGATAAAAAGATTGTTTTCGTTGCCTTTGCAATGGAAGATGAAAAATGTCGCGATTACCTCAAAATGCAATCTTTGCAAAATCGCTCCCCCTTTGAATTTATAGATATGTCCGTGAAAGAGCCTTACCCTCAATCAGTGTGGCGAGATATGGTGCGCACTCGTATCCGCCGATCGCATGGCGTTATCGCCTTAATCAGTAAAAACTCTTTGAAGTCTTCTGGCCAGCAATGGGAAATTCAATGCGCTTTGGAAGAAAGAAAACCAATAATAGGTATTTCGGCTTATCCCGAAGACAGAACTACGCTTAACTGCATTACAACATATTCTTGGAATTGGCCTAATATAGCATATTTTATCAATTCTTTGTAAAAAATTGCGAAGGAAAAAATTAGCTATGCGTAAAGCTTTGCTTGTCGGTATTGACTACTATGAAAGCGAAAATATCCCCAATCTTCATGGTTGCGTCAATGATGCCTCAAAGGTTAACAATATGCTGGCTCAGAACGCACATGATGACTCGCCTAATTTTGACATTGATCTGTTACTCGCTGAGAACAGAGAAACTCGTGTTACGCGCCATGCTCTTAAAGATAAGATGGATAGACTATTTCTGGAAGGTAACTCCAATATAGCTCTTTTTTATTTTTCCGGACATGGTTATCTTGAAACGACAGGCGGCTGGCTTTGCACAAGCGAAAGCGATAGGGGCGATGACGGCGTGTCACTGCGCGAAGTCGTTGCCTTTGCCAATAAAAGTAAAGCTACAAACAAAGTCATTATCCTAGATAGCTGTCACAGTGGGGCAGCAGCAGAACGTGAATTAGGTGAAAAAATTTCTGAAATTGGTGAAGGAGTTACAGTTTTAACGGCGTCAACTGCCGATCAATACGCCCTAGAGTCAGAAGGCGGTGGCATCTTCACAGGGCTTTTATTAGATGCTTTGGGTGGGGCTGCTGCTAATTTGACAGGTGACATAACGCCAGGCGCCATTTATGCGTATATTGACCAATCGCTTGGAGCGTGGGATCAGAGACCCGTTTTCAAGACGAATGTTAAAAATTTTGTATCCTTGCGAAAAGTTAAGCCGCCGCTTCCTTTAACTGATCTAAGACGCCTTACGCAATTTTTTCCGAAAGGGAAAGATGAATATTTTCTTGACCCTACTTATGAACCTGACGACTCACAGAAGCAATCTAACGCAGACAAGGCTATTCCTGAGCATACCGAAATTTTTGCTATTTTACAGAAATATAACCGCGTTAACTTAGTCCTTCCTGTAGAGGCGGAGCATCTTTATTACGCAGCTATGAACAGAAAGAGCGTGCGTCTAACTGCCTTCGGGCGACATTATCGAAATTTAGTGTTTAAGAACCGTATCTAATTAAGGAGCCTGCTATGACAAAGGGCAAAAATCAGCATGTTGTCCCCATAGGAGCGAATGGGCCATTAAGGGCGCTGGTAATGATAAATACACAAAAATCACCCCTACCCAAAAAGAAGCTATAGAAGGTGCGCAAGAAATTGCTCGCAATCAAAAGTCGGGTACCAAAATTCATGGTCGCAACGGGCAAATTCGTGCGGGTAATAGTTACGGTAATGACCCATGTCCGCCACGCGATAGGAAATAATTCAGTCTGGACTTTTACTCCTCTTCCTCATCAAGCTTCGGGCCGGGGAGGATATAGCGGCCGGAAAGCCAGCGATTAAGATCAAGACTGCGGCAGCGATTGGAGCAAAAAGGATAAAAAGCGCGCTGTGACGGCTTGCCGCATTCCGGGCATTTTACCGGCACCCGCAGCGGCGTAACATTATCTTCTGCCTTTGCCGTTTTAGCTTTTGCCTGCTTATCTGCCGTCATTATCTACTGCTCACACTCTATTATACCAGTTCCCTGCCTTTCATAGCATAAACCCTGCCTCAATCAAGGCCGCTATGCGCTACCGCCTGGTAAAGCGACAAACTACAAGAACACGACCAAGACATAATAATACTCGTCTCATCTATAGCTTGCCTAACCGGACACAAAAAATTTCATTCCCTGATAAAAGCCGCCCCAAGGATATGGGCCGAAATCGACAGCGCTTAATACCAAAAAGCGCGCACATCTTGCCTATGTTGTTTATATTGCTCAAGGCTCGCTTTATCATGCTTATCTATCTCATTATTAACACAATTTTGTAAAGCTTTTCCCTTTTCCCCCTTTATGGTGCAGGCCTGTTTATAGTGGTTAACTAAAGCAATTTGCTCTGCCGGCGGCAATTCCGCATAGGGCTTTTTCACTGAAGAACAGCCCGCTAAAATAATACACAAAACTGTCAAATCTATATATCTATAGCGCATAACAGGCCTCCCTTAGTTTTTTTCGCTTTCAGCCTTTCCCAATCCTCTGCCGGCAACCGTGCGCCTTCCGGCTCGCAGGCGGGGCCCTTATAGTCAACAACCTCACCTCAAACCATCAAGGCCGATGAAACCCTGCCGCCGCTTCTACTCCACCACCGGCCGCTTCACCCCTAACAAAGCGGGTTGTTTTGCCACACTTCAAACAGCGGGTAATTTTGCGCCAGCAGCAAATCATAAGTGCCGGCCATATCCAGCCCGACAATGGCACTATAAGAGCCGACAAGGCGGAGGATAAAATTGCCCGCCCGCCCCTGCACCGCATAGCCGCCGGCCTTGCCCTGCCATTCCTGCGAAGCCAGATAAGCGGCAATCGTCTTTGAGCGCAGCAGGGCAAAACGCACCCGGCTTTCACTCAAACGATGGTGAATTTTGTCCCTGGCGCTTACCAGGCTCACGGCAGTATAGACTTTATGCGTCCGCCCGGAAAGCAGGCGTAAACAGTCGCGTGCCTCTTCCTCGGTTTCGGCTTTCGGCAAAATTGTTCGCCCTACTGCCACCACCGTATCAGCCGCCAAAATCAGCGCCTTTTCCAGCCCGGGCACCTGACGCACCGCCTGTTTGGCCATTTCTGCCTTTTCTCGCGCCAGCCTTTTGGCCAGCGAGCGCGGGTGCTCGCCTCTTTTGGGCGTTTCATCAATATTGGGAGCGTGAATATGCTGCGGCACAGCGCCGATTTGCTGTAAAATCTGCAAACGGCGCGCCGAGGCGGAAGCCAGCACCAAAACCGGCCTTTTTCCCTCTGATACGGGGAAAAGCGGGGCAAGCCCGGCTAATTCTGCCAGAGCAGCGTCACTATCAGCGGCTTCCGGTACAGTTGGCGCCGCTTCATTACCCGCATCTGCCGGTTTTTTATATTTTGCCGCATTGGTCGCAACACCGGCACCGGCAGCCGGCGCAAAAGGCGCCGCCTTTTTTTCAACCCCGCTTATTATCGCTGCCGCTTTTCCGGGCAGCGGCCGGCAGCCTTTTAGTGGTGCTTTTGCCTTTGCCATGCTCAACCCCTCCCAAACCGGAGCAATCCCAAATTGCTTCAAAAACGCCCCGGCCCACACCCGGCCGGAACACGGCCAAAAAGCGCCGCAAGCGAGGAATGTGCGCCAGCAAATTATTTATAACGATAGGTAATGCGCCCTTTGCTTAAATCATAAGGGGTCATTTCTACTGTCACTTTATCGCCCGCCAACACACGAATGCGGTTTTTGCGCATGCGCCCTGCCGTATGGGCAATAATTTCATGCTCATTATCCAGCTTCACCCGAAACATTGCATTAGGCAGCAATTCGGTAATAAGGCCTGAAAACTCCAAAACTTCTTCTTTTGCCATAGAAACCCTGTCTGATTTGCCCGGCTCTCTGCCAGGGCGCCTGCCTTTATTGCAAGTCCTGCCAAAACTTATACGATATTCTTGTCTTTGTGAATAGGCATATGCTTTTGGGCCTGTTTGAGCAGGGGAATATTCCAATTTATTGCCTTGTTTAAGCAAAATTCGCGCTTACAGGCCGGCCAGACAACGCAAATCTGCCAAACTCCACCTTGCTCCTGCCGCAAAAACGGTTTATAATGGCCGCCGGTTTCCCCAAAAAGTGGTTTTACTCCACCTCCTGCCTGCGCTAATCGGGCGGGCGACAGAGAAGGATTATATTTATGGCCAATCGTCTTTTAATGCCCAAAGCCACAGCTGTCTGGCTGGTGGATAATACGGCGCTTACTTTTGAGCAAATTGCCCAATTTTGCAATTTGCACCCGCTGGAAGTGAAGACCATTGCCGATGGCGAAGCAGCACAGGGTATTAAAGGGCTTAACCCGCTCACCACCGGCCAGCTCACACGAGAAGAAATCAGCAAAGGGGAAGAAAACCCTGAACACAGGCTGCAACTGGCTGCTGCCAAAATCACTTTACCGGAAAAAAAGCGCCGCGGGCCGCGTTACACCCCGCTTTCTCGCCGGCAAGACCGGCCAAATGCCATTTTATGGCTGGTGCGCAACCACCCGGAGCTCAAGGATACGCAAATTTCGCGCCTTGTCGGCACCACCAAATCCACTATTGAGCAAATTCGCAGCCGCACTCACTGGAATGCCGCGAATCTGACACCGATGGATCCTGTCACTTTGGGCCTGTGTTCGCAAATTGACCTGGATATTGAGGTAGAAAAAGCCGCCAAAAGCAAGCCGCAGGTTGAAACGCAGGATACGGGGCTACTGCCCGCCCGCGCGACAGAAAATTTGCCGACAGAGGCAGAAGCGCAAGCGGATTTGGACGAGAGCAAGGTTTTTGCCAAACTTTCTTCTTTAGGCGGTGCTGCGGAAAAAACAGAAAAGCGGGACTGAAAGCTGCCGACACTTATATGTGCCTGGCAAAAAGATTACTTGACTCCGCCGGGGCGCGACACTAGATAGGCAGAGAAAGAATGCGGCCCCTCTCTTAATCTTACAAAGATTGAGAACCTTAGAGAGTGCATAGCTTGTGTGCATTGCTATGTGTTTGAATGTGGTTTGAAGAAGTTAAGATGTATGTTGCAGGAAGCAAAATGCCTGTATCTCAATAAGAGATACGGGCATTTTGCTGGATGCCCGCTAATGGGGGAAGCAGCTTATGCCCGAAGCGTTAAAAAAAGCGCTATCCATACCAGAACAAATCAATTTTATTAAAAGCCTGCCGGTCATAATTGATAATGAGTCGACAGCAAACAAATTTTTACGAAATATCAGCCTGTGCCATTTGAAAGCTTATTGGCTCGCAGCGCCGCGCAACAATAAATATTTTTCTGAAATTATTAAACTTTATGAATTTGACCGCCGTCTGAAATTGCTGTTTTTGGACGCGCTGGCTGATATTGAATTATCCATTCGCACTGCTTGGATATATGCTCTAACCGATAGCCGGCAGAATTATGATGCTTTAAGCTATTGTGAAAACCAGAATCTATACCAAAATCCTGAACGATGGCAAAAATTACGGCAAGATATGAAGGAGGCCTACGATAAAAACAGCAAACGCCTGCCTTATATGCAAAAATATCGCACCGCCAGCGCGAGGCCGCCAATCTGGAAAATGGCAGAGCTCATTTCTTTCGGGCTTTTGTCGCGTCTGATTGCGGAATTAAACCATAAAACCCCTATAGCCAAGAACTATTATCTTGAGGATTATAATTTTATCACTATACTTCACCTTATTGTTAAAATTTGTAATATTTGCTCTCATCATGAGCCTTTATGGAATTATAAAGATAAAAAATATCCTAAGCTCAATAAATCTAATAGAGCTGCTATACTTAAAGAATCTCTACCAGACGCCAAAAACTGCGTAGATTTATATACTATAAGCTGTTTTTGTGTTTTCTTATTAAATAATATTGATAGCGCGCAATAACTGGCGAGATAAATTTAAAAACCATATCAATGCAACACCTGATTATTCGGAAGCCCATGCCATGGGCTTCCCGCCGGATTGGCAAAAACGGCCATTGTGGCGATAAAACGGCGCGATTACCCAAATGCGTCAGCCCTTAGCCTTTCCGTTGCTGCCCTCACGCTTCTTCGCCAAAGCGGCCTTGCACCAGTTCGGCCAAAGCCCGCAAGGCTTGTCTGGCCTCGCGACCGCGGGCGCGAATAGTGATAGAACTGCCCGGAGCCGCAGCCAACATCATCAGCCCCATAATCGAATCTCCCCCTACTTGCATACCGTCTTTTTCTACCTTTATTTCGGCCTCAAAGCGGGCAACGGCTTGCACAAAGCGGGCAGAAGCACGGGCATGCAGGCCGAGCTTGTTACGAATTTCCAGTTTGCGGCTAAACTCTTTATCCGTCATTTTGCCCTGCAATCCCGCTGTCCTGTCCTATTTACCGCAAGGGCAATAAACACAGCAAAACCATCACACGCATCACTGCCTTCATTTACCGTCTCGGCCCGGCGCTTACAAGCCTGTTTATTATTCTTCATTATTTAAAATCATGCTTGGAACATTAATATATTTGCGCCCGGCTTCCTGCGCGGCTTTTAACGCCTCTATCATGGTTTCGGTCTTGCGCACACTGGTGAGTTTTATCAACATTGGCAAATTGACACCGGCAATAATTTCCACTTTGCCTTCCCGCATGGTGGAAATAGCCAAATTAGACGGCGTGCCGCCAAACATATCGGTGAGAATAATCACCCCCTGGCCATCTTCCACCTGCTTTATTGCTGCCAGAATATCCTCGCGGCGGCGATCCATATCATCGTTAGAATCAATGCTTATTGTCGCAAATTTCTCTTGCGGCCCGACAATATGAACAACAGCACGCAAAAATTCTTCTGCCAGACGTCCATGCGTTACCAGCACCAGTCCAATCATAGGAAACCCCGTCAAAGAAGAAAACGCCGACTGTCTCTTTTCTTCTTATATATGTTTTAAATCACATTGCGCAGCTGTTATAAACTCTTTATTTTGGCCTGCTCAGCTGTAATTGCAATAATTTCTGTGTAAAAGGCAAAATTTATACCCTTTGTTCAAATTGGGCAAAGCCTGGTTTGTCTCAAGATTTATGGCCAATATAGGCTTTCTTGAACAGCCGCGCTTCAATAGCCTGACATAAAGCCGTCATATCTGCTTTGCCCGCTTGCGGCAGCTTTAATAAAGGCAGGCTTATGCCTTGTTTTTGTTCTGTTTTTTGTTGGGCACTCGTCACCCGCGCAGCGGGCGGCCAGTGCCAGCTATGCCCCTGCGGATAGCGCTCCCCCTCACCGGCCAGCTCTGCCGCCAGATCAAGCCGGACAACCGGCTCATAAGGCATTTGAAAAATCCCGGCGCCGCGAATTTCCAAAGCGCCGGCAATATGCGGCGGGCTTTCGGCATAAATATTGCCGTTTTCCCAGCGCAGCCGGCTATAATCATCGCCAATCAAGGCGGCTGTGCGGCCAAACAAGGCAGCCCGCTCCAGCAAAGCCAGAGTCAGGGCCGATTTCCCCGCCCCGGCAGCGCCGCAAAGCAGCAAGCCATAATCCCCCAGCCGCAAACTATTTGCCTTTATCAGGCCGCTACCGGCTGACTGCTGCCCAATGCCGCTGTCGCGCCGGGTTTTATCTGTTTGCCCTGCCGTCATATATGCCGTTCCTGTTGATATTGGCACCGGCAATTATTGCAGCCAAAATCGGCCTCACTGCCCGGCCGCCTCAATTATCCAGCGCCGGCAGCTTAATAATAAAACACGCTCCGCGACAGTGTTGCTCATCATTTTGGGCAAAAATATTTTCAGCAGTGAGCGTGCCATTATGAGCCTCAATAATCTGCCGTGAGATAGAAAGACCGAGTCCGGAATTCTGGCCAAAAGCCTCATTCCCCGGGCGATCTGTATAAAAACGCTCAAAAATACGGTCAATATTTTCCGCCTTTATCCCCGGGCCATTATCTTCTACCGTAATCAGAATAAAGCCGTCTGCCTGCTTCATGTGAATATGAATACGCCCGCCCGCCGCGGGGATAAAGGAACGGGCATTCTCCACCAGATTGGAAAAAACCTGCCCCAGCCGCAATTCATAACCACGAACACGATAAGACCGGCTGCCGGTGAGCTGCTCTGAGGTAAAATCTATCACTGCCTGCCGGCGATTTTTGCGCACTTCCTTTGCCGCGCGCACCAGATTGCCCAACAGTTTTTCCAGATTCACCGGCCGCGCTTCTTCCCGCGCCAGTTCGGCGTCCAGCCGGGAAGCGCCGGCAATATCGGTTATCAGCCTGTCCAGCCGGCGCACATCATGGCCAATAATATCCATAAGCACTTGCCGGGATTCATCTGATCGCGCCAGGGGCAAGGCCTCTACCGCACTGCGCAGCGAGGTAAGCGGATTTTTCAGCTCATGACTGACATCGGCGGCAAAACTTTCAATCGCCTCAATCCGGGCATAAAGCGCATCGGTCATCTGGCCGATAGAAACAGATAAATGGCCGATTTCATCACGCCGCGCCGAATAATCGGGAATTTTAACCCGGCTTTTAGTGCCGAAACGCACCCTTTGCGCCGCATCAGACAAACGCCGCAGCGGCGTGGCCACAGTAGAAGCCAGCAGCAACGACAAAACCAGCATAGTCAGAGCAACAACCGAGAAAATTTTAACAATACTGTGCCGCTCGGCGCGCACAATTTCCTCAATATCCGAACCCGCTGTCGACAGCAGCAAAACCCCCAAAACTGCGTGATAACGCTGAATAGGCACAGCTACGGAGACAATTAACGCGCCCTGCCGGTCGCGGCTTTGCGCCGTTACAACATTGCCCAGCATGGCAGCCGCCACTTCCTTATGCACCTGATTGGCAATATTTCTGCTGCCGATATAGGGCATGGAATCCGTGCCGAAAACAAGATGATGCCCCCATTCATAAAGCCGCCGCAACAGCCCGGTCTTTTCTTCCGCCACCGGCGGCAAATTATAGCTGGAAATCCGCCCGTCTGAATAAAGGCGGCGTGAATCCAGCAGCACATTGACATCGCGATCATAAATAACGGCACGGGTCACGGCAGGAGAAATAACACGCCGCAAAATCAGCGCCACCCGCTCTGAATCAATAGGGAAATACCATGTTTCCACCATATCGCCGCGCCCCGGCACCGCACCGGGACGCGGCTGCACATAAACCATGCCCGTATCCACAGTGGCAGAGGCGGCAATAGCGCCGGCAATAATGCGCCCCTGTATGCGCAGGCTTTCCATTTTGGCTTCTATCAGCCCGTCACGAAACCGGTTAAGATATAAAATCGCTGCCACCAGCGCGCATAAAGCCGCCAGGTTTAAAATAACAATACGCCGTGTCAGGCTGGAAAATAAAATTTGCTCGAACATATTGCGCCCGCGCAGACAAAAATAACATAAATGCTGCCCGGCGCGCCGCCAGCACCAGCGCATAAAAGCGCGGATACCGCGTTTTCTGCCATGAGGCACGGCTTTGGCCGCAAGCACTGCCTTAGCCGCTATGACAGGCTCATTTTCCCCCTTTGCTGCCGTGCCGCTGCCGGCCTGCCGATCTTTTTGTCGCCAATATTTTTGTATAAAAGCGCCGATTTTTTTCAAATTTCCGCCATTCCCAAAAGTCGCTTCCCCAATAATCGATAACCAATGACGCGCGCCGTTATCACAACAGGCGCAGCATAAGCAGCAAAACCCGGCCTCACCAATAACAGGCCTGACCGGGGTTTAACCGGCTTCAGGCCTCACGAAAACGATAACCCACGCCATAAAGCGTCTCAATCATTTCAAAATCATCATCTGTTACTTTAAATTTTTTGCGCAGGCGCTTAATATGGCTGTCAATTGTGCGATCATCAACATAGACCTGGTCATCATAGGCTGCGTCCATCAGCGCATCGCGGCTTTTGACCACGCCCGGGCGCTGCGCCAGGCTCTGCAAAATCAAAAATTCAGTGACTGTAAGGCTTACCGGCCGGCCTTTCCATATGCAAATATGCCGCTCGGAATCCATCAGCAAATCACCGCGCTCCAGCAAAGCGGCCGGATTGACAGCCGCCGCCTCATGGCCGGCTTCGGCCTTGTTTTCACGCGCGCCGGCGCGGCGCAAAACCGCTTTGACCCGCTCTACCAGCAGCCTTTGTGAAAAAGGCTTGGTGATAAAATCATCGGCGCCCATTTTCAGGCCAAATAATTCATCAATCTCATCATCTTTGGAAGTGAGAAAAATAACCGGCAAATTACTCTTCTCACGCAGGCGGCGCAATAATTCCATGCCGTCCATACGCGGCATTTTAATATCCAATACAGCCAGATTAGGCGGGTTGGCCGCCAGCCCTTCCAGCGCCGAAGCGCCATCTGTATATGTTTCCACTTTATAGCCTTCCGCTCCCAATACAATAGAGACAGAAGCGAGAATATTGCGATCATCATCAACAAGAGCAACGCGTTGCACCGGTGTCGGCTTATCTTTCATTTCTACTATTTCCTTATTACAAGGCACAGGCAAAAAATCTTCGGCCCTTGCTTGTATCGGCTCTTTTTACAAGTTTACCCGGCAGGCCGCCGCCGCAGAGTTTGGCTGAAAAGGCTATTTTATCGCTATTTTTGCCGATATTAAGGCAAAGGCCGCAGCAAAACAAGAGATGATAAGGGAAAGCCGATAGACCAGCCCCATACATAGGCAAAGGCAAAGGCTAAGCCTGTCAATGCCGGTAAAGCCGTCAAGCAGGCCGGCCATGCATGACAGCAAACAAAGACCCGGTGGAGATTTGCCCAACTGCGCATGAAAGCCATTGCTTTCTATAAATTTCTATCTCAAAGATGAAACAGGCAGAGAAAGCAGAGTAAAAACGCCAGGCCGAGCCAGACTAAATTATAATAGTCTGCCATTTTGCGTTTTTCAGTAGTTGCACCTCATTTTCCGGAGTAATATCATGCATGAAACCGGCCTTTTCAACCGTCAAAATTCCATCACACAAGCGGGTTTTCGCAATCTGGCCAATGTTTATTACAATTTGCCGCCGGCGCTGCTTTATGAGCAGGCAGTGCAGCGCCGCGAGGCGCAAATCACGGCTCAGGGGGCCATTTGCGCTAAAACCGGGCAGCATACAGGACGCTCAGCACAAGATAAATTTATTGTCCGCAGCGATGAGACAGAAAATACTGTCTGGTGGGATCAAAACAAGCCAATGGCACAGGCGCATTTTGACGCGCTTTATGCTGAATTTCTGGCCTTTGCCCAAAAACGCGACCTGTTTGTCCAGGATTTAATTGCCGGAGCAGAACAGGATTGCGCCCTGCGCGTGCGTATTATTACCGAGCAGGCCTGGCATTCGCTGTTTATCCGCAATCTGCTGATTCGTCCTGAAAAAGAAGAACTGGCAGAATTTGTCCATGATATGATAATTTTGCATATGCCCTCTTTTGAGGCTGAACCGGGCCGCCATTTCTGCCGCTCCTCTACCCTTATCGCCTGTGATTTGAGCCGTAAAATCGTGCTTATTGGCGGCACTTCCTATGCCGGGGAAATTAAAAAATCTGTCTTTACCGTTCTCAATTATATTTTGCCGCCCAAAGGCATTTTGCCCATGCATTGCTCAGCCAATATGAATGAGGCAGGCGACACAGCCCTGTTTTTCGGCCTTTCCGGCACAGGCAAAACCACGCTTTCGGCGACAGCAAAACGGATTCTTATCGGCGATGATGAGCATGGCTGGAGTGAAAAAGGCATTTTTAATTTTGAAGGCGGCTGTTATGCCAAAACCATTCATCTTTCACCCATAGCCGAACCGGAAATTTATGCCGCTACACAAAAATTCGGCACAGTTCTGGAAAATATTGTTTTAAACGCCGCCCATGAACCGGAATTTGACAATAACAGCCTGACAGAAAATACGCGTTGCGCCTATCCGCTCAATTTTATTGCCAATGCCAGCAAAACAGGCAGAGCCGGCCCGCCCAGAAATATTATCATGCTGACAGCCGATGCTTTCGGCATTATGCCGCCAATTGCCAGGCTCGACAAAGCGCAGGCAATGTATCATTTTCTTTCCGGCTATACTGCCAAAACGGCCGGAACAGAAAAAGGCATAACCGAACCGCAAGCGACTTTCTCTGCCTGTTTCGGCGCCCCTTTCATGCCGCGTCTGCCGACAGAATACAGCACTTTGCTGGGGCAGTTCATTACCGCCTGTAAAGCGGAGTGCTGGCTGGTAAATACCGGTTGGACAGGCGGTGCTTACGGCACAGGGCGGCGCATGCCCATTGTTGCCACCCGCGCTTTGCTCGCTGCGGCGCTTAATGGCAGCCTGGCTGAGAACACAGATTTCCGCCGCGATAACTGGTTTGGCTTTGCCGTGCCTGTTCATGTCAATGGGGTCGATGATAAATGGCTTATTCCCGAAGATACATGGCAGGATAAAACGGCCTATGCCGAACAGGCGGCTAAACTGGTTGCCATGTTTGACAAAAATTTTGCAAAATTCAGCCCTTATGTGAGCGAAGAAGTCAGGGCTGCTGCCCCGCATCTGCCTGCAGCGTAATATATTGCCGGCGCATAAATTATAAAAATTTTTAAACTAAAACACTATGGAAATTATGTATTCCATAGTGTTGGATATAATAGATATTGTATTTTATCAAATAATACTAAGCCGGTAAATTTATTCAGTTTTCAGTTTTACTATTTTCAGAATTAACGCTTTCTTTATAATAATTCTATCTTGTTCTTGAAAGCCTTTCCAATACTCTAATTTCTTCTTCTGTAAAATATTCTGCGCCGCTATTTCATGCCGCGCCGACCTTACAGGGTGTCTTTATGAGTCTTGTGCATTTTGTAAAAATTACAGGCAAGGATTTAAGCGGCAAAGGGCAGCCCCCAACGGCCGTCCTTTTGAAGCGGGATCTGGATTCCTATAATCTGGGCACAGAACGCGTGCGGCTGCAAATTGAAGGTGATACAGTAATATTGCGCGGAGCAATCAGCAATCGCGGCGCATTTGAAAAAATGGTGGTTGCTGTCGGCAATATTCTGGGTATTGCCGCGGTAGAGACCAAAGCAGTAAAAATAAACGAAGCCGGTTCGGATACCGGCATTACCTATAAAGGCCGACTGGTTTATTATATAGTCAAATATGGCGATAATTTATCTCATATTGCCGAAAAACTTTACGGTCACGGCTTTGGTGTTAAAGGCGGCCTGATTTTTGAGGCCAATCGCCCTATGCTGCGTATGCCGAGCAAAATTTTTCCTGGCCAGCTATTGCGCATTCCCGCTTTACCATTGCAGAAATAGGCAGCGCCCTTGTTCACATTTGCCGAAAAGCACATGGCCGTTTAATTGACGATAGATTGTAGATTCATCTGCAGGGCAAACATGGCGCCTATTGCGCTGTTCCAATTATGGTTTCAATCATCTTCCACAAAGCAATCAGCGCTCAGCCGGCACAAAATATCGGTCTGATAAAGCGCCGCAGAAAAAACATATTAACGAGAAACATACAGACAGGCGGCTTGCAAAAGGCGCGCCCGCCCCGGTTAAGCCTTATACCTTTTGCCTCTGCCCGGCACAACCGGCTTTAGCGCACAACAATCGGCGTATCAGCCGGAACACGGCCATAAAGATCGATAATATCCTGATTTATCAGCCGGATACAGCCCGAAGACACAGATTGGCCGATTGACCACCATTCCGGCGAGCCGTGAATGCGGTAACCCGTATCGGCATTTTTGCCTTGGGCGTTTTTGCGGTAAATATAAAAAGCGCGCGCGCCCAGCGGGTTCATCAGCCCCGGCTCCATACCGTTTTTATATTTTACCAGCTCCGGCTGGCGGGCAATCATTTCACGCGGCGGTGTCCAGCGCGGCCATTCTTTTTTGTATTGCACATGAGCCCGGCCCGACCATTCAAAACCCTGCTTACCAACTCCGACACCATAGCGCACAGCATCGCCATCAGGCAAAGTGTAATAAAGAAAATGCGCTTTGGTATCCACTATAATCGTGCCCGGGCGCTCGCCGGTTGTATTCGGCACAAGCTGGCGGCGGAACTCGCGCGGCACACGCATATAAGGCACGGCAGGTATATCAAAACCGCCATCATGCATGGCGGCATACATTTGGGCAAAGCCTGATATATCGGAATCCACGCCGATTTCAGGCCGCATCGGCGCCTGGCTGCCGCCTGAATTATCAAGCCCCGGCACAGCACAGCCGCCAAGCCCGGCAGCAAAAGCGGACAAAACTGAAAAATGTAAAAACTGCCTTCTGGAAAGCGGAAAAGAGGATTTGGACATAGAACTGACAATCGAAACTTTTGACACAACGCACTGCGCCTTTTATCTGCAGCCCGCAAGGCGACAGCACAATAATCCGCTTACAGCACCAAACCGCGCAACAACACATCAAAACGGCTATGGAAGAATCATTAAAGGCGAAAACCGCCTCATAATAATGTCTTTCTCTTACGAAAAAGTTAAATGAGCATAATTTGTCTGCTTTGCCTGTTACCCAGGCTTTGTTCCACAATGACAAGAATCAAGGCAAAAGCCTGGCCAAATTGCCACCACGCCGCTGCTTCGCCCCTTTGGCGAAACCGGCAATAATTCCGACAAACTGAAAGCATATTTGCTCTGACAGATTGCCGGCACCGGCATGCCCCCGGCATCTACCGCGCCGGGGTGAGAAAAGAACCAAAGGCTTATAATAAAGCGCGAGCATTAACACAAAATAAAAACAGAAAATACCGCCGGAAAATGGAGCGGGCGATGGGATTCGAACCCACGACCCCAACCTTGGCAAGGTTGTGCTCTACCCCTGAGCTACACCCGCACACTCCTCACAAAGCACAGCCTGACCCCGCAAGGCCGCCTCGTTTTATGTGCTGCCTGTATGGCGCAAGATAAAAAGAAATGCAACACAAAAATTTATTTTTTTGCATTTTTATTGCCGGAATTTTTAAAAAGTGACAAAGGCCAAAGCCGCCATGCGGCCCATAGGCACAGCAAAAATAAAACGACAGATTAAAGCGGCGGAATTTTGCCGAGCTTCAAAAAACCCAGACGCATATGGCTATCAATAATCTCCAGCACCAGCTGCGGTTCGCCCTTTTTGTTTTTCGGCATGGCATTTAAAACAAAAAACAGGCTTTCCAGATTATTTGCCTGATTGGGGAAAACAGAGCGGACAGTGCGCATAAGCGCCGCAGAATCCGTGACTGAAATGGTAATTTTGCCGTTTACCCGCCCATTATCGGCAATGGCAACCGGGCCGGATAAAGCCAAGCCGCCGCCATTTTTAAAAGACAAAACCAGTTTCTTGATTTCGCCCGATTTACCCCTGAGCCAGGCTTTATCCGGCCGGTGCAAAACCTGTCGCAAGCCGGCATAAAAATCTCCCGCTTTGTCGCATATAATATCGAGCGAACCATCAGCTGGCGGCAGAGCTACACGCGCGCCCGAAAACAAATAGGGAACCGACAAATCATCAAAAGAAAGAGAAAAAGATAATTTGCCGCCACCACGCTTTTTGCTGCCAAAGCGCACAAAATCAGCCGAGAGCAGCGCTTTGTCAGGCAAAAACGGCAAATTGCCAATAGCCAGTTTTTCGGCGCTTATATCAATATTACGCGGCATGCCGGCCGCGCAATCGCCCTCACATTGCAATTTTTGCCAATCTGCTTCAATCACCCGGCTATAAGGCAGCTTCAGCAAAGCGGGCGCCCCCATTTCCGCCAATATCCAATGCGGCGCATAAACCGGCGCGCCGGCGGTTAAATAAGCGCTGCGAAAAATCAGGGCACCGGCATTACCGCTGCCCGGCACCGCGCCCCTGCCCTCTTTAGCCGCCGCGCCGCTTTCCAATATAATATTTGTCTCAGCCCAACCCGGCACAGCACTTTCTTTATCAATCGATAGACCGACACAGGATATAGCAAGCCGCAGCGGATAACCGCTTTTGCGCAAATCGCCGCAGCGAATATCTACCCCTTCTACCGCCGCCTGCCCAATATAGGCAATGAGATTATTTTCCACGCGGCCGGCCATAAAATACCAAAAGCCGCTATAAACAGCAGCGAAAAGTAGTATTACTGCCAGGATAAGGCTGTGGCGACGCTTGCCGCGAGATTTTATGTGCCCCTGCCCATTTTTATGAGACATTAACGCCTGATCCTCAAGTTTTACGGCCTTAAGGCCGCCGGCTCCGGCCAAAAACCAAGTTTGAGATAAAACTGCAGGCAAAACAAGCAGATTTTACCAAAAAAACACATAAAAATTGCGGAAAATTGCTTTTATCCGGCAAATTGCCACATTATAAGGGCAGCGTAGCGGGTTTGAGTTTTGCTCTTGGAATAAAGTGATGAAAAAGGCCTTTTGGGTTTTCGGTTACGGTTCTTTAATGTGGAATCCCGGCTTTGTCTATAGTGAGGCACAGCGCGCCCATCTTGTGGGCTATCACCGCAGCCTGTGCATTTATTCCCACCATCATCGCGGCAGAAGAGAACAACCGGGGCTGGTCATGGGGCTTAACCCCGGCGGCTCATGCTGCGGCATGGCTTTTTATGTTGATAAGGGCAATGCGCCGGCGGCCTATCATTATCTGGTAAAGCGCGAACAGGTGGATAATACCTATAAAGAAGAACATATTCCTCTCCAATTGGCCGGCGGGGCTGAGGTAGAGGCGCTGGTTTTTGTCTCCGACCTTGAGCATGCCCAATTTGCCGGCGATTTGCAAGCCGCTGCCATCGCCGGCATTGTTGCCCCGGCGCATGGCGTAGCCGGCAGCAATCGCGCTTATGTTGCCAATACTGTATCGGCCTTGCGCCGGCTCAATATTCACGAACCGAAGCTGGAAGAAGTATTGCAAAACCTGTTGCAAACAGAAAACCGGCAGAAAAAATGCCTATCCGGAAATGTTACCGGCACAAGTACAATACTTGGAAATCCGCAACCGCAAAAGCCGCTATTTTATCGCCGTTAGGCTTGAATAAGCTTTGTCAAAAAAACTTTTCCTTGTATAATATAGCAAGATGTAAGAAGAGGCACAAAATGGCAGAAAAAACGTGAGCAGAAAACTGCGGCGAAGCAGCCTGACGGGCTTTATGACGCTATTTTTAAAGCACCAAACCCGGCACCAAACTTAAAAAGCCCGACTCTCTTTGATGAGCCTTATATAGAGCCTCTGGGGAGCATGAATGACATCTACCGGCGATATATTAAACAGCCACAAAAATAACTGTTTTCCTCGTGGCATAAACTGTCCTTCACAATCTCCCAAATATTGGGCGCGGGAAAAAGATCGCTATCTGCGCCAGCTTTTGATTCAAGATATTCAGGATATTACGGGGCGTCCGCTTTTTGTATATTATGCCCAGATCAATGAGGCTATCAATTATACCGACCCTGATGATTTGATTGAAATTCTGTCAGGTGTAGAGGACCAGGCAGCCGATCTCCTTATCCACACACCAGGAGGAGATACAAATGCTACAGAAAAATTGATTTGTATTTTACGCCAAAAATTTTCTTCTTTGCGTGTTATCGTCCCTGCTTTGGCCAAATCGGCAGGAACTGTTATTGCTTTATCCGCGGAAACAATTATTCTTGGCCTTAATTCGGAACTCGGCCCTATTGATCCGCATTTCGGTGACGGCACTCCGTGCGAAATTCTGGCAAATGATGAGAGCGTTCCCTATCGCGTTAGAGAAACAGCAAGGCTGGCCGTCATCAGAACGCGAGAATTGGCGAAAAAATTGCTGCAAGACGGTGTCATGCGAGATAAAACAGTGCAGAATATAGACGATGTCTTGAAAAAAATATCCGGTGTTGAAGGTTATAAATCTCATGGTGCAGTTATAGATTATGTGGAGGCCAACGCGCTCGGCCTTAATGTCATATATCTTGAACCTGAGAATGATTTATGGAAGAAAATCTGGCTGCTTTATTGCCTGTATGATGTCGATACGAAAGAGAAGAAAATCGGACGTATTATAGAAGGCAAGATACTTGGTATAGCGCGGCCGCCTATTGCAGAAAATTAAGCTTTCCTATGCTGATGATCTTTCAGGCGGCGGTGGGTTCCGCCGATAGACAGGCCGGCGCGTAGCTTCGTTTATAATTTTTGCAGGCGGGCGGCAAAAAAGCCGTCTATACCGGCAAAAAGCGGCTCTTTATCCGGCAAATCGGCTGGGGTCGTGCGTAAAAAGCCCGGCTCGGTCACCAGGCCGGCGGCCATAATCCGCATCTCATCTGATTGCCTGGCTTCGTCATCAAGCAAAGCCTGCATGTCTGCTGCGGTAAAAGGCAAAAGCTTTACCGCGCTCTTATAGTCGCGCAAAAAACTATTTACCACTTCTTCCCCTTCACGCCGGGCCAAAGAGCAGTTGCAAAACATAATCAGGCCGCCGCTCTTCACCAAAGGCAGGCAGGCTGCCAGCAACTCCGCCTGCAGCTGCGCCAAAGCGGCAATATTACCGGCGTCTTTTGTCCACATTATATCAGGGTGGCGGCGGATTGTGCCGGTGGCAGAGCAAGGCGCGTCCAGCAGCACCGCATTAAAAGGCCGGAAGCCCGGCTGCCCGGCCATATTACGCATATCTCCCTGCCATATTTCTACGGGCAAGCGCAGCCGCTGCATATTGTGCCGCAATCTGGCCAAACGATTGGCAGAAATATCAACAGCCGTCACAATAGCCCCACTCAAGGCTAATTGCGCTGTTTTGCCGCCAGGGGCAGCGCATAAATCAGCTATATGCCGGCCCTTTATATCCCCCATCAGCCGCGCCGGCAGGCTTGCCGCCACATTTTGCACCCACCAGGCGCCCTCGGCAAAGCCCGCCATAGCCACCACGGCGGTTTTGCCCGCCAGCTCCGGCTGCCGTTTTTCCACATTAGCCGCCGCTTTATCAGCCGCATCTTGCTCAAAGCGCGTGCTGTCAGCCGCCGCAAGGCGCACAGTGCCAAAGGGCAAAAGCCTGCCTTGCAACCGCTTTGCCCAAAACGGCGCCTCTGCTTTAACCGTAATATCCAGCGGCGGCAGATAAAGCTGCGCTCTTATAATAGCTTCGGCTTTTTCAGCGCCATAATCTGCTGTCAGCATTTGCCAAAACCATGGCGGCGCTATAGTCGCAGTTGATAGTGCCGTTTTATCAGTCGCGATAACGGCATTTTGCCCTGCCAGACGGCGCAAAACCGCATTAACCAGGCCGCCAAAGCGCTTTGTCTGCGGGTGGCGCTTGGCGCTCTCTACCGCCAGGTCAATGACAGCATGATCAGGCACATTGAGATAAAGAATTTGTGCCGCGCCAATATGCAAAATATGCTCCAGCGCTCTCGCTTTTGGCGGCAGCGGTCTTTGCAGCAGCAGCGCCAGCTGTGCCGCCAGCACGCCGCGATAGCGCAAGGCGGCCTGCAATATAGCGCGCAGCAAAGCCCGATCGCGCCAATCAAAAGCCGACAAAGCCTTATGACCGCTGATCTCGTCCAGCAATCCGTCTAACGAGGCTTTCTTATCCACTACCGCCGCCAGCAACCGGGCCGCTACCTGCCGCAATTCCAGCCCCGCAGGCACTGCCGGCAGCACCAAGGCCGCCGGCTTTTGCTGTTTTTGCGCTTTTTGACACTGTATCGCTGTATATTCCGCCTGCCCCACTGCTTTCGGCTCTGCCATAATCTCTGTATCCACACGCCAATCGGCTATTTATGCAACCATCTCGGCCTTTTATAGCGGCTTTCCTGCGCTTTTGCCATAATGCGGGAAAAATCATCTTCAATATCCGTATTCATGGCGCGGGCCATTTTACGCAAAGCGGCAATGCGGTTTTCGGTAGCCGGGTGGGTAGAAAACAAATTATCCGCTCCCTGCCCATGCAGGGGGTTGATAATAAATAGCGGCGCCGTGGCAGGGTTATGCTCTGCCTCTTCATTAGGGATTTTGCGCACAGCGCCGGCGATTTTTTGCAAGGCGGAGGCCAGCGCCAAAGGCTTGCCGCAAATTTCTGCTCCGCCTTTATCGGCCGCATATTCGCGCGTGCGGCTGATTGCCATTTGCACCAGCATAGCGGCAAAAGGCGCCACCAGCACCGAAACCAACATGGCAATAGCCGCCAGCGGATTACCCTGCCCCTCACTGTTACGATTAGCCCCATGGCCAGAAAACAGGGCAAAATTGCCCAGCATGGAAATGGCGCCGGCAATAGTGGCGGTCAAAGTCATGGTCAAAGTGTCATGGTGGCGGATATGCGCCAGTTCATGCGCTATCACTCCGGCCAGCTCATCACGCGCCAGGCTTTGCAGCAGCCCTGTTGTTGCCGCTACTGCCGCATGTTGCGGGTTGCGCCCTGTGGCAAAAGCATTGGGCTGGGGATTGTCAATACTATAAACACGCGGCTGCGGCAGGTCGGCAGCGCGCGCCAGCCGGCTGACAAGATTATAAAATTCCGGCGCTGTCTGGGCATTGACTTCACGCGCGCCATACATGCGCAGCACAAGTTTATCGGCATTCCAGTAAGAATAAAGATTCATGATAGCGGCCATTAACAGCGCAATCAACATGCCGTTAATCCCGCCGATAAAATAGCCGACAGCCATAAACAGCGCGGTCATAAAAGCCAGAAGCATGGCTGTGCGGGTAAAATTCATGGCACTACACCTCCTGAAACAGCCTTTGCTGTTATTTTGCCTGATACTACTATAGTGATTCTCCATTATACAACCGGCAAGATAAAGGAAGGGTAAAAACAACAGCCATAGCACAATTAAGAGCCTCTGCCCCGGCCGCAGCGATAAAAACCAAACAGATAATAAACGGAAAATGGTACGCCTAAGGGGAATCGAACCCCTGTTTCCGCCGTGAGAGGGCGGCGTCCTGACCGCTAGACGATAGGCGCATAGACGCAGGCGGCACAAAGGCCGCTCTGCCGGCTTATAAAGCATATTGCCACCCAAACCGCAAGCCCTCTGCCGCGCTTTCAGCGGCAAAAGCCGCCTTTCGCCGCTCGCGCCCGGCCGCTTTTGCCTTAATTTTTCTTAACCATAAAGTGATTCGGCCGTAAAGAGGCTGCAAGATTAAAGATTTTGTTAATAGAGTCTCCCTAGATTTGCAGATTATAATGTAAGCACAAGGTGAGACATATGCAGCGCTTTTTATCAGGCATAGCGCTTATAATTTTATTGCTGGGGCTTGGCAGCTGCGCCTCCACCCCCACGCAAACCGATAATGCCTGTGCCGTGCTCAGCCAGAAAAACGGCTTTTTCCATAATTGGGGGCGCTCGGCCAAAAAAGCAGAGCGTGAATATGGCATTCCCATGCCGGTTATTTTGGCCACTATTCATACGGAATCCGGCTTTAAACAGCGCGCCAAACCACCGCGGCGCAAGCTTTTGGGCTTTATTCCGTGGAAACGGCAATCTTCCGCCTACGGCTATGGTCAGGCGCTTAGCGGCACATGGGAGCATTATAAAAAATCTACCGGGCATCACGGTGCCAGCCGCACCAGTTTTGACGATGTGGCGCAATTTATCGCCTGGTATCACCGCGGCAGTGTGGTCAAAAACAATGTCAGCCCAGATGATGCCTATAGCCTGTATTTAAATTATCATTTGGGGCACGCAGCCTATGCCCGCGGACAAACAACGCCGGTGGCGGTTGCGGCAGCGCGGCGCACACAGCGCATGGCAGAGCGTTATGACCGGCAATTGCGCAATTGCGGCCGCCGATGAGGATATTTTGCTGCTCTTGCGGCGCAAAACGCGCAGACAGACGCCTAAATACAAAAAACTGCGTGCCGGGGGCAATAAGGCAAAAGCCTCGCACCCCCGGCACGCAATCAGTCCTGATTTGTCTATAAAGGCCATTGCGCCATTAAGCGACAATGGTCAAATCTTTTCCTTAACCGCCTGTCGCCAGCAGCCTTGCTTGCGGCCAAAACGGTCAGTCGCCGCCAGCCAGCGCGCCAAAGGCGGCTCTTCCCGCACCAGCCAGGCGGGATTATTCACTTTTGGCGGCCTCTCCCACCCGGCGCAGGGCAGAGCGGCATGTCTCCCGCACCCCGCCAAGTGCAAGGCACAAATCAACAGCGTCAACCTTATCCACAGCATGGTTGATTTCCTCCCGCGCGGCAAAAGCAGCAATAGCCTGTTGCAAATTATGTTTTTTACCGGTAGCCTGGCCATAAAAAAAGCCGCAGGCAAAAGCGGCACAAGCAATAATAAGGCAAAATTGCAAACGATACGACATGCGCCACCTTTCTCTCTGTCACCCAGAGCAAAACGCCTCAAAACATTGCCCGGCGCATACGGCGAATAAAATACCAGGCGCCGCCTAAAGCGCATAAAACCATAATCAAGGCCAAAGCCCATTGAAACGGCCCCTGCCCATCGGCAAAAGCAGCCAGCCCCGCGGCCGAGCCGGCCAAAGGCGCTACAACTTCCGGTGCCAGCAAGCGCGTTTCCCGTTTTGGCTCCGCCCGCTGCGATCTCGATGAAACAAAATCCCCTTTTGCCCATAAGCCGGCCTCGGCCGCGCGGCGGTTAACAAGGCCTTCCAGCCTTTTGCCGCCAGCATAGACATAACGCATCAGCTCAGCCGGCACAGCATGATAATTGCCTTTATTGATCAGCGCAGGAATGCGTGATTTGGCAAAAGCGGCCGTGCCAATATTATAAGCAAAAGAAACCAGCGCCGAAAATTGATTATCGGAAAGCGGCGCCCGCACCAGCCTCACAACAGCCGCCTCATAATGCTGCAAATCTTGCAGCAGCATGGCTTCAGCGCGGCTTTCATCAATCACCATGCCTTTAACCACAGCCGGTGGGCCGGCCGCGACTGTGTGGCCATAGCCGATTGTCCAGGCGCCGCCCGGGCATAAATAAGCGCGCAGGCGCAAGCCTTCCCAGCGCTTTATATGTTCCAGACCTTGAGCATTTATCTGCCTTGGCGGCGTTTGTGCCTCTATCATCACCTGTCTCCATCAACAAAAACCCGGCAAAAGCCGGGTTTTTCGTTAAAGTTTCCAATTATAGTCGCCGGTGGCGGTTGCGGCATAATAGGGTAATTTGACCATAGGCGCATCACCCTGGCTTAACGCATGCCCCTGGCCGTCATCAGGGACAGCAACAACATATTGTTTACTGAACCGGCTGTCAGGCAGGTTGACCGTCAGGCGGTAATCGTCCTCCTGCTTTTGCGACTGAATATTTATCACCGGCACACTGCTATCAATGCGATTATCTATCATAGTAGTGATACTCATGACAAAATCAGCCTTGGCAGAGGCTATTCTGAAAAGTACCGGGCTTTTATTGGTGGGAGAAAGCATCAAAGCCATCGGTGTTACCGATACTCCGGGAATGGAGCTTAAGACTCGCAAAGTGAGCTTGCAGGAAATATTACAAGGCGTCACTTTCAATATATAAAGCGTATTTGTCTGCCGGTAATATTCCAGGCAAAGGCTCTCGCTGACAATAACGGGGTAATTTTCGTCCCATTTATTTAAGCTGAAAATATTGGAGCTGCCCTCATCTGTCGCAATAACCAATCGATAACCGGGGGTGATACTGCCGGCCACTGTCTCGCCATTTGATAAATCTATTTCTATATTTGCGGGTGCAGCCATTTACACAATCCTGATTGCAGTAATTGAAATGCCATTTTGCCCCGGCTCGCCCTTCTCGCCTTTTTCGCCGCCGGAAGCGATAATTTTAATGTCGCCAGTACCAATCAAACCTTCGCCATTAATTGTTTTAAAACCGGTCTCAATGACCGCCTTAAGATCCGTGCCCGGCTTTGTCAGAGTGATAGACTGGCGCGTAGCCGTGCTGTCAACAGCAAGCGACAAATTTTTCCATTCACTGTCAGAGACAAGCCCGTCTTTGCCGTTTTGGCCATCTTTGCCGTCCCTGCCGTCTTTGCCGCTTTCTCCCGGCTCGCCTTTATCACCCTTGTCACCTTTCTCGCCTTTTTCGCCACCGCCGCCACCGCCAGCCGGCAATGGCCGCCACACACCGTCACCATGCAAGACCGCATTATTGGCCAAGGTGCCAGCCGCCGCAATATCGGCCAAAGTCACCTGGCTTTTAAAAGCCAGATTGCCCAGATCATTTTTGCTGACATCACCTGCTTTTTCAGCTTGCTGCAAGGCTTCTTCCGCCTGTTTTTGCGCGGCCGCAATCGCCTGTAACTGCTCACTGCCCAAAGTCAGCGTAATATCCTGCGTTAGCGCGCCACCGCCGGCAAGTCCTTCTCCCGCGCGGATAAAACGCATAGCCGGGACAGCATTATCGGCCTTTACGCCTTGGGCGGCACTGGCAAAATCTTTAATCGCAGCCACTGCCGCACTGCCGAGGCAGGCGGGCACAACCGCTTTGTCAGTAGCTGTGCCGTCCATAATATCTTGCCGGCTCGCTGTGGGAATTTCAAAATTATGTGAATGATAGGGAACCGTCATCACTTTCTCCTTTTAAACCGGTCTATACGGCACAACCTATAGCCAGCCAAAAAAAACCATGCCGGCCGGCCGGCAGCGCCATAGAGGCCTTATCCGCCGCCATAAAATGGGGAATCGCTGCCGATCGCACCGCAAATCCTGTTTTTTCTAGGCTTTCTGCCATTATAAAAGCAGCGGCGGCAGTCTCATTCGGCCCGGCACACAAGCTAAAAAAAGGATAATAATCGGCATTGGCAAAACTGAGAGGAAAGCGAATATTCAGCCTGTCGCTGCTGCCGTCACTGCTTTTATCTATCGCCTGAAAGCCGTATTGGATAAGCAGCGTTTCATTCAGGCGGATAAAATGCGCAGGCTCGGCCAATGCCGCCTTCAGCTTTTCTCCGCCGGCTTGCCCATTGCTGCTTTGGGCTTCATTATATCCTGTCTGCACCGTTAATTTTAATATTTCGGCCAAAGGCACATGCGCCAGTTGATTATTGGCATAAATCACTGCGCGGATTTTGCCGGCTTCCCGCAGGCCGGAAACAGCCACCGGCTTTGTCATATTTTCCATCATATCTCCCCGATCGCTGCTTTATTCCAACAAATTGTCACCCGGCGCTGCACTGTTTTTTTCAGCCCGCACTGCCCGGCGCATAAAGAGCGGCGTTGCGCGCCTTGTAATCCGCCCAATAGGCCAGGCCGTTTTGCGCCTCTCCCAGCCCGGCAAGCGCCAGCATATAGGCTTCATAATCGCCCTGTTTCTGCGCGGCGGCCTGCTGCTCGGCCGCTATCCGGCATTGCTCCTGCAACTGGAAAAGTTTATTATCAATAAAAGCCATAAAAGCAGTTTCCTGACTCATGATCCTTCTCCTCAATATTTGATACAATAGAGCAAGGCCACATTTTGCGGCCGTGTTTCACCGCCCAGGCGGTTATTGTCATTCACCCCCCAATCGGTCTCAAAATGATGAGAATGACACCCATCGCCGCCCGTTGTCTCTACTGAATTATTGCGGGTTCTACTATCTACCGAATTACCGCCATTCGCCCTGGTATTTATCGGCAGTAAATATTGGTGACTATGCCCGCCGCCCCAATCAGTCGCCCCGCTATGGCGGTGGCTTTCCAGCATAGCGCGCTCCCAGGCGCCAAGGGCGCGCCCGTTTTGCATAGCTATATCCGTGCGATCATCAACCCAACCGCGGATAAATTCACCGCGCAAATCCGGCAGCCGAAAGGCAAGGCCTTTATCATCACGGCCGAAACGATCGCCAATAGCCTGATATAAATCGGCATAATCGGCACGGGCAATAAAACTGCCATTGCATTTCAGCCAGCCGGTCGGGGCAGAAGCGCCGCAAAAAGGCGCCACAAAACCGGCCGGCACAGACGGCGGTGCCGGCGGGATAAAAGCCGGCGAGAGCAAAAACCAGGCGCCGCCGGCGGCAATAGCGGCATTATAAACACATTCATAAACTCCGCCGGGCTGCATTTCTCCGCCCTCCAGCGGCACTGCCGCATTAAGCCCGGCTTTCAAAATCGGCTTTGCTGCCAGATTATTCAGGCTCAATGCCGCACCAGCGCTATTGGCCAAGGTCGCGCGAAAGCGGATAATAAGGCCGCCACTATAAGAACGGACAGGCGAATTACTGGTAACCGTAACCAGAGCTGACGTGCCACCGGCGGCAATATTGCCGCCTATATCGGCCAAAAATTCCCGCAAACGCTGCATCATAGTGCGGGCGGAATTATTGACCGAGCTTGGCGGCTGGCCTTCTGCCCAATTTATGCTATTATCAGCATTGGCATTATCGGCCGCCTGCAGCGACCAATCATAAATGGAACTCATCAAAATTCTCCGCAGAAAAAGGGGAAAACAGCCTGAAACAATCATTCCAGACCAAATGCGGCCAAGAGAGACCCGCCGCGTAAAACAGTGATTTTGTTTAAAATCGCTGCTTGGGCGCCGGACAGCCGGAATTTTTCAAAAAAGTGCAATTTTTGGCGGCGTAAAAGCTTGCTCCGGGTTTTCGCCTTGTCCAAAAAGCGTTTTTATCCGCCGCTGTTCCTGATCCGAAACCCTGCGGGCTTCGGGAAACAGCTCAAACTTTTTGGGGCTCAAAGACTTATTCTTCGGTTTTCGCCTTGTCCAAAAAGCGTTTTTATCCGCCGCTGTTCCTGATCCGAAACCCTGCGGGCTTCGGGAAACAGCTCAAACTTTTTGGGGCTCAAAGCCGAGTTGCCCATAATCCACGCAATAAAGCCCGTCGCCGGCATCAATATTAACTGCTTCCGGTTTCAGGCGCAGCACATCTTGCGCTATCACCCCGCGCCAGCGCTGTTTTTCTCCCTTATAATTAAATTCATAAAGTGGAAAACCGTTTTTACAGCCGGCAGGGACAATATGCTCTTTGGCGCGCCGGTCGGATTTCCGCGTCAAACCGCCAAGCGAGCCGACCATATTCCACGGATTATTCCTGTCGCGCATGCTCGTGCTGCTATTGCTTGTCTGTGTGCCATAATTGCCGGCAAGACCTTTGGCCGCATCTTGCAAATAGCCCAAACGGCGCCAGCCTTTATTATCCTCTTCTTCCCATTTTTGTCGCGCTGCCGCCAATTTATCCTGCGCATTATCATCTACCACGCGCCCGCCTTGCATTTGCGCCTCGGCCGCGCCGCTCCAATTGCGCAAATAATTGCCGGCGCTGTTCAGGGCACCTTGATTGGCGCTGTCTATCTGCCCATTGGCCGCCAACATATTTTGCATTGCCCGGTCATAATCCGTATTCAGGCCGTTCAACATCATGGAAGCCGTATTTTTGGCCAGAATATTGCTATTGGCGCCGGAGCCATAACGCCCCGCACCCGACATTTGGCTGTTGACTTTGGCTGCCATCTCATTGGCGGCTTCATTCAAACGCTCGCGATAATAAGGATTGCCCTGCTGCAAATAGCTGCCTGAGGCCATATCGGCCAAATTGCTTTGCGCCGCTGGCGGCTGGCCCAATTGGCTTTGCAAATTACTATTGCCAAAGCCGTCCAGCGCCTGCTGCAAACCCTTCAGCCCGCTTTGCGTCTCACGGCTTAAATCTGCCACACGCTGCCCCTGATAGACATTGCCCCCTTGGCCGGATTGATAAAGATTCTGCGCATCTTTCGCTCCCTGCCGGAATAAAGGCATAGCCCAGGCAGGCGGGCTGCTCGTCTGCACGGCAGATTGCGTCTGTTTTTTATTACTGCTTCCGCCCATTTCAAAGCTCCTTTATATATTTCACCGTTGCAATTTTATAGCCGCAACGCGCCAGCGCCCGGTTCCAGCCCAAACGGCCGCAAGGACAAATTGCCGCCGCTCCCTTCCGGCGGGCAAAATCTTCCAATTGCGGCAAAAGCGCTGTCAAGGAAAGCGCGCCTTCCCCTGACAGCTCCAGCAATAATAACCGTTTTTTGCCGCCGGCCGTCACTTCCATTTCCGTAATGAGAAAAGCAATAAAAGCCTCATTCTCGTCCACAATCAGCCATAAATCGGCAAGACCGCATGCCACATTTTCTGCCAGTATTACAGGTGACACATCATCGGGAAAGCGGGCGGCAAGCTTGTTCACCGCCGCTGTCAGAGCGCTGTTATAAGGCGCCAATCTGGCATGAGGCCAGTCCCGCACCCGGTGCAAAATATAGCTCATCGCCGCCCCGCCTGGCTCATTTCCGCGTCAAAACCGTTTATATGGTGCCAAATCTCCCCTTCCGGCACGCGCAGCCGGAATTTATGAAAGCGGGCGCGCGAACGCATATGATAACGCCCGGTATAATAAGAAGCGGCAAGCGGCGGCGCCCAACGCATTGTCTCTGCCGATAAAAGGCGCGTGCCCAGCTCCAGCTGCGCCGCATTGCTGTCAATTTGCGGGTAGAGCGCGGTTATTCTCTGCATGGCACCGCTTGGGCTGCCCAGCTCCTGGCTGGCAACCAGCGCCTCCATTGGCGGGCCGGAAAAAGCGCCCAAACGATAATCATCTGAGAACATACCCAAAATCGGCGCGCTACCCTGCCAGGCCTTGCTGTCCAGCGAAAATGGCAAATCCCCCAGCTCCGCCGTCACTTTATCCAGCCCTTCCAGACTATAGCCGGCCGGGTAAATCGGCAAAATCGCCAAAGCGCTGATTACTATCAACGACCAGCGCTGCAAGCCCCAGTCATAAACCAGCATTTCGTCAAAATGGCCGCGGCCTTCATAATCCATGGCCCAATAAATACGCGCATAAAACGGGTCAATCACTCCGTAAATTTCAGAAATATTGACCGTATTCAGGCGTGAAAAGACAGTTCTATCGACTTTTTCAAAGCCGATAGAAACAATTTCACCCTCAGCCCCTATCTGGAAAAATCCACCCTGATCGGCATAAAAAGCCTGGGTACCGCGGCAGGCGATCGATTGCGCTGAAACAGCGCCGCGCTTGTCATGCAATTTGCGAAAACTGAAAACAATATCCGAACCGGGGATAAAACTGCCGGCATAAATACCGGATTGCAAAAAAATAATAGGATTGGTTGTCTCGGTGGAGCCCTGCACAAAACCGCCATCGGCAAAATCCTGATAATCACAATTATTCTCGCCTTCCGTCCAGCATTCGGCATCATTAAGGCCAGACCAGAAAACCCGGCTGGGATTATCCGGCAATTGCATCAGGCAGACAAAATCGCCCCATATTTTCACCAGCCCGGCGCGCGGCGGATTGCCGCCTAATGGGCGAAATTTATTGGCCTTACCCAGCTCAAAAACCTGCGGCGCATTATTTTTATTCACCGCCAGCACATAATTGCCAAATACGGCAAAAGACCAACGCGCCTGAATATTGGCCGAATAAGTAATATTATCCGGCGTTATATCCTCCCATGAAAAATCGGTATTATTCAGCCGATAAAGCCTGTCAGCCGTGCCGGCAAAAATGCTTGTGCCGCCATCGGCCGAGCGCACGGCAAAACTGCCCAGCGGCATGGAAGGCAGCTTTTGCGACAGCGGCTTAAAAGACGGCATAGGAATATAAGAGCCGTCCGCCGGCAAAACATTGCGGATTTCATCACTATAAGCGCCGTTTAACAGCGCAATATCCGGCCGATATTCGGCAATGGGGATAAAACTCATGGGCCAAACCTTTTTAAAGAATAGTCAAACACGCCCGCCGCGCCTGTTTCGGCGCAGATTGCGGCCGCTTTGCCGTTTAATTTATATAATATTGTAACTGACAGCCAGTATCAGGTGCAGCCCCGCCCCAAGAGGCGCGACCGGGAAGCAAGAATACACGGTGAGGAGTGTCCGTTTTGTGCCCCAAAACTGATAAGGTTTTTGGCAAAGGACACAAAACCACGAAAATGACACGACAGGGACAAAAGAGCAATAGGCGGCCAAAGCCTAAAATTGCGTGGCCCGCAGCCGCCCTGCTCCCGCCCGGCGTGATGTCTCTGCCTGCAATGCCGCCACAAGAGGCGAGGAGCGCCGAAGGCGCGACAGGGACAAAAGAGCAATGGGCGGCCAAAGCCTAAAATTGCGTGGCCCGCAGCCGCCCGGCTCCCGTCCGGCGTGATGTCTCTGCCTGCAATGCCGCCCATTGCTCTCTAAAATCATTAAAAGCAGCGGCAGCCAAAGGCGCGTCTTTCAAAATATCTTTATAAATATCATATTTTGCCCGCGCCTTGATTAAATCAAAAGCTTCCGTAAACCACGGGCTCGCCTCTGCCGCTGATTTTATCGCCGGCAAGGCAGCCGGGTTCAGCAATAGCCTGATTGTATAAATTTTATCAGGCACCGGATAAAGGCATAATTTTTGCCCAAAAAAGCCATAAAGGCAAGGCAGGCCCATCATGACATTGCCGCCAGCCAACAGCTCCAAATCTTCGGCGGTTTCGCGCTTCAGGGCAAATATTTGGCCGTCAGCCTCACAATAGGCAGCGCTTACACTGCCAAGCGCTGCCAAGGCGGCGCTATCCTTGGCATCATAACAGGAATAGCCCGACCTCGTTGCCAGCACTGCTTCGCGATTGCGGTTAAAATAAAAAGGCTCGCGGGCGCAAAAGCGGATAGCAGCCAAAACCGCATTTTGTATTTGCGGCAAATAAGTGTCATTTGTGTCGTCCAGCTCATCTGATATCTGATCGACCATATCTCTATAGGTCAAAGTCTCGCCGCGCGACAATATGGCCATATTATCCACAGGGCCGCCTGTTGTAACGACAATCGGCATCACTATCTCCTTTGTCAAAAATTCGGGAAATTACTGCTCAGGAGTCTGAGCAGAAAGCTATCAGCCTCAAGCTGGCTCAGGCCGCATTGCCAGCCCTGTTTTTCAACCGCGCTGCTGTCACGTAAAGCGGCGCCCCAATCACTGCATATAATAAAAGGAGACGTGCACGCCTCCTTTTATCTTCCTTTTCTCTATATATTTCCCCGCTTTATGCCCACTTTTTCAGGTTTTCTTCCCAGCAAATGTGCTTTTGCGCCGGCCATAAGCAAAATACACAGCAAGCCCGGCAAGATTCCAGATAAGAAAACCGAATTGCGTTCTGCCCGGCAAATTCCAGAACAAATAGACACAGCCCAATATAGCTGTCAGCCCTACCAGCCCGGCACAGGGCGCTTTGAAACCGCGCAAAGTCTGCGCCTCTCTCTTGCGCAAAATCAGCAGGGAAAAACCGACAGAAGCAAACAGGAATAAAGGCCCGGCATTGGCATAAACAACAATTTTATCAAAAGGCAAAAAGCCGGAAACAGCAGCCGCAATAATCGCCGTTATCAAAGTGGTGGCAATCGGCGTCCCCTTTTTGCTCATATGCGCAAACCGCGCCGGCAACAGGCCGTCACGGCCAATGGTAAAAAGCAGGCGCGTCAAAGCATAAAACAAGGCCAGAATCACAGTCGGCAAAGCCATAACCGCGACCAGCGCCACCAGCCCGGCCGCCCAGTCACTGCCCACTTGCCGCAAAACAAAGGATAAAACATCACCTTCATGAGCAAAAACAGTATAATTAACCGCCCCTAAAGCAGCAAGGCAAACCAGCATATAAATAATAATCACCGCCCCTAATGAGCCGATAATGCCAATAGACAGATTCCGCTCCGGATTCCTGGTTTCTTCTGCCGCTGTCGCCACAGTGTCAAAACCGTAAAAGGCCAGAAAAACCATCGCCGCCGCCGCCATAACCCCGCGCTCTACCCCGTCTGCCCCAATATGTTTGACAAAACCATAAGGCATAAAAGGCAAAAAATTCGCTGACTGAAAATGCGGCAGGGCAATCAGCGCAAATATCAGCAAAGCCGCAATTTTCATCACCACCAGGGCCGAATTCACCAACACGCTTTCTTTGGTGCCGACAAGCAACAGGCCGGCAATAATGACAATAATCGCTATGGCCGGCAGGTTGACAAAACCCTGTGCTCCCGTGGCCGTATCAACCGTACCATAGGAATGCAGCAGCCAATAAGGCAAATTTATACCGTAATCCTGCAAAAAAACCGTCAAATACGGCGTGCAATAGGAAGCCCAGCCTACTGCGACAAAACAAACAGAAAGCAAAAAGCCGAAAATTGTGCTCCAGCCGACAAGCCAGGCGACAATTTCGCCGCAAGCCGTATAAGCATAAGTATAGGCTCCGCCTGAAATCGGTATCATTGTCGCCAGCTCGGCATAGGCAAAAGCGGCACAGGCACAAACAAGACCTGAAATAATAAAGGCCAGCAAAACTGCAGGCCCAGCCTTATCAGCCGCCGTGCCAATGAGAATATAAATGCCGGAGCCGACAACCGCTCCCACCCCCAACGCCACCAAATGCGGCCAGCCAAGGCTTGGCACCAAACTTCGGGCAGCGCTATGAGCACGCATTTCTTCTATTGTTTTGCGTCTCAATTTATCAGCCATATATTATCCCTGCAAAAACTCTTGCCCCCATGCCGGAAGATAAAGCAAATACTCCTCACCTCCGCCTGCCTGTTTCACATTTTAGCATTTCACCCGGTTATCTGCCGCCGGCTCGGGCAAATATGCTTCTGCGCCGACCATAGGCAAAATACACTGCAAAACCCAGAATATTCCAGCCTAAAAAGCCCAGCCTGGTCTCATTGGGCAAATTCCAGAACAAATAGGCACAACCCAAAATGCCGATAATACCGACAAACCACACATAAGGCACTTTAAAGGCGCGCGCCGCATGGGGGTATTGGCGCCGCAAAATCAACATGCAAACACTGACCATGGCAAAAGTAAATAACGGCCCGGCATTGGCATAATCGGCAATTTTGGCAATGGGGAAGAAGCCGGCAATCAAAGCCATTAACACAGCAGTAAATATAATCGTGCCGATAAGCGTGCCGCTTTCCCCTATTTTGGCAAAGCCTTCCGGCACCAGCCGGTCACGCCCCATAGTAAATAATAAACGCGTCTGCGCATAAAAAAACGCCAGAATAACAGTCGGCAAAGCAAGCCCGGCAATAATGGCAATAATGCCCGCCGCCCAGTCATTATCCAAACGGCGCAGGACAAAAGCCAGAACATCGCCCTGATTGGCGAATTCGGTAAAAGGCACGGCCCCGACAGCCGCCAGGCTGACAAAAATATAAATAAGAATACAGCCCATAAGCGAGCCGATAATACCGATAGACAGGTTCCGCTCCGGATTTTTGGTTTCTTCTGCTGCCGTTGCCACAGTATCAAAACCGTAAAAAGCAAAAAATACCGCCGCCGCCGCCGCCATCACCCCGCGCTCCACCCCGTCTGCGGTAAATTCCTTAAAAAAACCATAAGGCATAAAGCCCTGAGTGCCGTCCGCATTAACCGGGTGCATATTCTCACTGTTAAAATAACACAAAGCCATGGCGGCAAACAACAGCAACGCCCCCACTTTCAGCACTACCAGCACAGCATTGACCAAAGCGCTTTCCTTGGTGCCGAGCAGTAAAAAACCGGCGACAATAAAGACAATCACCACTGCCGGCAGGTTGATAAAACCCTGCGCCCCGCTTGCCGCATCAATACTGCTATAGGAATGCAGCGCCCAATAGGGCAAATTCACCCCGAAAATGCTGAATAAATGGACAAAATAAGGTGAGCAATAAGCCGACCAGCCGGAGGCAACAACACTGGCCACCAGCAAAAAGCCGAAAATTGTGCTCCAGCCGACAGCCCAGGCCAAAATCTCGCCACAGGCCGTATAAGTATAAGTATAGGCGCCGCCGGCTATGGGGATCATAGTGGCGAGTTCGGCATAAGCAAAGGCCGCACAGGTGCAAACAATACCGGCAATAATAAAAGCCAGCAAAACCGCCGGCCCCGCTTTGTCAGCAGCCGTGCCGATAAGCGTATAAATGCCGGTGCCGATAATGCCGCCAATCCCCAGCGCCACCAAATGCGGCCAGCCAAGGCTCGGCACCAGGCCTTTGTCCTTTAGCTGCCCGCTCATATGAGCCAGTGTCTTGCGCCTTAATCGATCGACTATCAAGCCTTGTTCCTCTCACAAAAATACGGCAGCCTTCATGCTTAAGCCATAAGTGAGAGAAAATAAACACAAAGCAGCAAATTTTCTGCTTTATCCGCGGCAAAAATCACCGCTTAGCCGTTATTTCCCGCCGGGCCAAATAAAAAGGCGGCTCTTCAACCGCTTTTTCTACCCCGTTTTACCGGCCGCCAAGCCGTTATGCGGTTTAATCAGGCCGCTTCCTGAAGCTGATAAGGCCTGTCGCGATTATCATTGGCGTAAATGAGGCGAATTTTCTGCCTGTCGGCAGTCGCCACACTCCGCTTTGCCAGCTCCTCCATGCCCAAATCAACATTCAGGCTTAATTTCTCAATCGCCAGCCGGCGGATAACCGCTTCGGCCGTGCCGTCTATTTCCGTTTCGCCGCGCTCCCAGCGGCCAATAGTCTGCTTGTCTTTATGCAGCAGCGCCGCCAGTTCTGCCTGCGTAAACCCCATTTCCGTGCGCAAATAGCGCAATTCCGCCCCGCTTATACCCTTTTTATAGCCGACAATAGCCTCGGCGACGGCTTTAAACAGCTTATTAATATAGGGAATAGTGATAATCTCTTCCCCGGCATCATCAATCTCAGGCGCAATGCCGATTAAATAGACATTATCCAGGCCGATTTCCGTATAATGATAGATTTTATCTTGCTGTGTCATTTTTTAACCTCGCACCCTAACCCGAATGAGCTGTTTATTCAGCCAGCTCATTCGGGTTACTGTGTCCCCCGCCAACCCACATAACCGTGACAATTTTCAAAAGCAGTTTTTCCCGACATGGTATAACAATAACACGGATAACGCCCCCATCGCTATTCGGAGTTTCACATTGTATTTTATATTTAAACAAACCGCCCTGTGTTGAAGCTTCTGCCTCGCCAATAACAACACCATGCCGCAAAACATGCCGAACATCAGAGGCAATAATACCACGCTCAGCCATACGTGTTTTATAATGCAGGGTTTTAGCCTGTGTCAGATTCTCCTCACGCGCCAGTTGATGAATATATTTCTCTGCTATTGCGCTGTCCCACGGCTGCTCCTCCACCATGACTTCCACCCTAAACCACTGCTTGATACTATCATCTATATCACCATGATACTTTAATACAAGTTAATTTTTGCCCATTACCCGCCTATTTTGCCCAAATTACCTTTTATGTGCCGCAAACTTGGCGCCTGCGGCACATTCTCAACCTATAGTTGTATTCAGGCTGCTTTCACCGCAGTAGAAACAACAATAGAAGCAAAATCCTGGCCGTTAAACACGGCTTTTTTAAAGCCGAAAACCGTCTTGGCAGCCACGCCCAGCTCGCGCTGGTAATCAAATAATTCTTCTACCAGCCGGTATTTCTCAGCGCTCAAATCTTTGCCGAAAGCAATAATGCCCGCTTGCGCCCCCAAAAGCACGGCGCGGCGGACATTGGGCAGCTCGGCGCCAGTTGCTGTCAGCCCCGGCATAATATGCTCCGCCTCACGCAAAACCACGCCATTATACATGCCGAGAGAGCCGTCAAATAACGGGTTTTGCGCCCGTGATCCCTGATAGGCCGCTTTTTGAATATCCAGCCATTGCCCGGCGGAAGTATTGGTGCGCAAGGCGGTTACCTGCTGGGGGTGCAAATACATAACATAGACATTTTCAGCATTAATGCGGCAGGGGCGGATTTTCGGATTGGCCAGCTTGGCGCGTTCCACCGCTTTATCCACCAGGCTTAAGTCAAACAGATTATCGCTTTGCAGCTCACTGTCGGCTTTTTTGCCGCCGGCCCAGAAAATACGTTCACTGGTAGCAGCAGTCGGCGTGTTAAAACCAGTATGCAAGGGGGTAATATTCAGCTTGCGGCCTTCAAAAGTCAGGCTGGCGCCGGTATAACCGCATAAATGCGCAAAAGCCGTTAAAGACAGCCGGTCGGCATACCAATCCACCAGCCCGGCATTGGCCTCTTCCCGCAGGTTAAAGGGCACGCGCTGGGCATCAATCGTGCCTTCATTTTTCACCCGCACGGCATGGGCCAATTCATTGAGCACCAGCGTATCGGCATAAGTGGCCAGCGCTTCTTCCCGCCCTTCCAGCTGTGTGCCTTCCGAAACACCATCACCAATAAGCTGGTGGCGCAAACCAAAAGTCACCTTGTCACCCGCCCCTTTGGTCGTTTCATCTTTAAGCTGAATAATATCGGCCGAAGATGTGCCGATAAGCGGGGCAATAGAAGTCGCTTTGGAAACTTCTGCCGCCAGCTGTCGCGACCATGTTTTAACAGCAAGCGGGTTATTCACCGCAATATTGTTTACAGCCATTTGGCTCTCCTTAAATTTTTAATGAAAAAGAAAAGCCGTTTGATACGCTCAAACGGCAAGGCGCAAACCGGTTTATGTTTTGGTGCTCAAATCAAGACAGCCGCAAATACAGGCGGCCGGCGCACCGGCTCCGGCTAAATCCGGCGCAAATACCCTATTCCCCGCTTATGCCTCAGCCGCCAAATATTGAGCGAAAACTGTCTTTATTGCGCTCATACCATTTGGCAAATTCAGCTTCCGGCATATTGGCCACTGTCTCCAGCAAAAACGGATCGCCAACCTGTTTGCCCGGCCCGGCGGTCAGGCTGCGGGCGCCGGCTGCCGCCTGCTTCAGCCTGTCCATGCGGGCAATTTCATCACGGCCATAGCCATAGGCTTTAGCAATATCATAAACCGCTGCTGCCGGGTTTGCCCCCTGCTGAAAAGTGCCGATAACAATATCGCGCAATTCAGCATAAATCTGCTTTTCACAAAAAGCTTTATCGGCAAAGCGCGGATCAATCGGCGCCAGCACACCCAACTGGTTCATACGCGCTTCCTGCAAAAATTCCAGCGCCGCATCAATATCAGGGGTAGAGCAGCGCATATCCTGCACTGCTTTGTCCCATTCCTGCATAATCGCCGTCTCTGCCGCTTCAGCGCGCTGTTTTTCTTCCGCCTGGCGTTGACCGGCAGCAATTTCCTCGTTCAAGCGGTTAATCTCCTGCCCTTGCCAGCGGGCAAAACCCAAAAAATCTTCGCGCGGATCAGGCGGCAAGGCCGGCAATTTCTGCTGCGCCTGCGGCAGCCTGATCTGCGGCAAAGCCGCCAATTCCTGCTGCCATTCCAGCGCTTGGGCGCGCATTTTCTGCAATTCGGCCCGGGTCTTTTTATGCTCTTCCCGTTCAGCATGCAAAGCCGCATGCGGCACGGTTTTATTCTGCTGCGGTTCCGCCCGGCCTGAGGCCTCTTCCTGCCCTGGCCCATTAGCCGGCCGGCGGCTTTGCCGCACCTCCCCTGCCTCTTCCGGCAGCTCAGCTTCACCGCGCGCGGCAAAATAAGCTTTTTCCGCCGCCGTCAAATTATCGCCGCTCTGCCCCGCCCCGCCGAGCATTTTTGTTTGCGGGGCGCTGCCACAGGCTAGACTGTCCGGAAGACTAGCCTGCCCGCCCCATTTCTCGCGCGGGGCGCCGCCGGCCAACCCGCCCCGCTGCGCCAGAACTCTGTTTTCTTCCGGCACTGTTTCAGTGCCTGTATATACTGCCTCTGTCATTATATTTCCTCATCTGTTGGAAAATTCAGAATTTATGCAAATCATGCCCCGTCGAGCACTTTTGTTGCGGGGCGCCGCCCACCAACCCGCCCCGCTGCTGCGCGCTCTATTCTTTGCACGCCCCGCCTGTCCAACCCGCGCGCATTAGCCCAAATTCGGCGCGCTATTTCCGGCCCGATAAACATTGGCCAGAGAATCCACCAGCGATTGCGGCAAAGGCGAATAGCGCAAAATCTCCAGCACAATTTCCGGGGTCATATAATCCCGCAAAACCGGCAGCATTTGCTGGATAAGAGCAAAACTCCGCTCTTTTTCATTAGGGCTGGTCGGCGCATCATCAACAATAATATCATATTCGCCACTGGCTACAGCAGAGCGGGTCAAAGGCACATAACGGCTTTTATCGGCACCCGTTATACGAATAAGCCGCCCGTCCGACAAATAATTCTGAATAAGGTATAAAACCAGCCGCCCCTGCCGCTTGCGATAACGGCGCAAGGCGTTAAACAAAGAAGCCAGCAGGTTAAGCGAGCTTTGCCGCCTGGTATGTTCCAAAATACCGGGCTGATTCACTTCCCGCGTGCCGACAAATTCCGGCGACAGGCCGGTTACCTGGGCAATAGCCTCCTTGCTCTCATTAAACAAAGTAAAAAAACCGCTGGGAAATTGCGCCGAAGGCTTCGGCTCAATCCGCCGGCCGGCCAGCGCTCCCGGCTTGGCCCAGGTAATGGCATCGGCGCGCGCCCAGCTGGTCTCGGCCTGATTATCATCGTCAAAAGCGCCGCGCTCCGCCATAATGCCGCCTTTTGATTGGCTGTTGAGCAAATACATAACCTGGCTGAAAAATTTATTGGCCCAGCGCTGCGGGTCTTTGGCCGGCCGCACCAGCCCATAAAAACGGCGCGGCGCTTTGCTGTAATAACCGGTTATGCACTCCCAGCCCAATTGCCCTTGCGGCACTAGCGGTCTGTCCGGCGCCGCCAGCAGCCCCCGCCCCAAAAAAGCGCGGCGCACTGTTTTGCGATATTGCTTAATATAAGGAAAATCAGGGGTTTGCGCCAAAATAGTGTCCAGCTCCGCCCGGCTATATTCCCTGAGCTGCCCGCTTAACGGATCCGCGGCGCGAAAATAGCTCTCTGTCTCAAACCAGCGGCACTCCACCAGCACGCACATTTTTTCCGTTGCGGCCGTATCAAAACCCTGCTCCTCTTTATCATACAGAGCAGGGCGCTGCCGCTCATAGGATTCATCTTTCGCTTCCAGCCCGGTTTTGGCCCAGCTTGCGGATAAAAGCGCCGGGTCACAATCGGGAAACATGGCTTTCACCTGCTCCAGCGGCTTTTCATCAATATACCAAAGTCGCCCGGCATCAGTAAGATTAGCCTTGCAGGCCTTGGCGTCCCACGCCATTTTCAGCGGATCAAGCCGCTCTATCACCGGTTCACCATCAGGATTAGCTTCAAAATCCAGCCTGGTATCAACAAAACCCATGCCGCAAATCACCGTATCGGCAAAAGCCTCACTTTCTTCATCTTCCGCACTGGTCTGATCACGAAACCACTCCCCCGCACCGGTCAAAATTTCATTGGCAAGACAATCCCCCTGCTCCCGCGGTATATAGCGCACTTCGCGCCGATTATTGATTTCCGAGCCGATAACTGCATTGACCAAAGGGGCAATACGGTTAAAAGTCATTACCGGCCGCTTCATCTCCGCCAACAGGGCTTTATCCTCTTCCCCCCATTGCTCGCCATTATAAAAAGCATAATCCTCGCGCGCCTCAGCCCGCCAGGCGGCAGCCACAGCGATATCCTGCTTGAACCAGGCTTTCAGCTTGCGTTCCAGCGCCTCCGCCTCGCCGGCATTCCACTCTGCCTGTCCTGCTTTTTGCCCTTTTTCCCTGTCTGTTTCTGTCTTTTGCCCGCCGTCCGGCGTCCAGCCCAATTCCGCCTGCATATTCGCCTCTCACTTTTATGATTCTAGCCCGACATCCAACTGCCGCCGCTTATCGGCCGGCGCTCATTTCTGCCCCGTTTTGCCGCCACCGGCTCTTCATAAGCCACGCACATCAGGCCAAAAGCATCGGCCGCATGGCTAGCCCAATCATGCTCCGGCCCCAGCCCCAAATTGCGATTTTCATCGCGCTTTTCATGATAGGCGATCAAAGCATTCAGCCCGGCCGCCGTTTTGCGCGCATCAAACCACATTTGCGGCAATAGCCGCCGCGCCGCCTCTATCCGCAGCCGCGCCGCCCCCGCTCCCTGATTGGGGATAATCTCCACTTCAAAGCCGGCTTGACGCAAAGCACTTTCAAAACTGACATCATGCACCCGGTCACGGGTAGAGCCGTCATGTGGCAAAACCATGCGCGCACGCTCATGCCCGCGCCCGCGCAGCCAGCCTACATGCGCCTCCAAAGGCTGCCCCTGCGCCTCATAATAATCAATAATGCGGATTTCCTTGCCGATAAATTGCGTCACCCAAATTGCTGTCGCGTCCGAGCGCGCGCCGGTGCCGCCAATATCCCAAAAAGCATGGCAGGCCATTAACGGGTCAGCCGCCACTGCGCCAATGCGCCCCTCTTCCCGCGCTTTGGCCAACCCGGCAGCATAATAGGCACCGCTAATATAAGTGGCAAAATCTCCTTCCCAAATATGGGCATAAGATTCCGGCCGGTCGCGCAAATCCGCCCGCCGCTCTTTATCCAGCACAGCGGGAAACCACGGATTATCGCGCCAGTTCAGCGCCACAATTTTTGCCTCATGCGGCACCGCCTCACGAAAACGCTTATGCGTGGCCGAAACGCGCGATTCCGGGTTCCATGTCACCCAGATCTCCGAATCCTGTTCGCGCACAGTGGGGATAATTTTCTGCCATGCCTCCTCAGACACACGCTCCGCTTCATCTATCCATAATAAATGAATATGCGCCTTGGATTTGACCGAATCCAGATTATGGCGCAAACCGATAAAAGCAAAAGCAATCCGCCCGTCTTTGGTGCGCACATAATTTTCACCCATAATATAATAGCCGGCAAGCCAGGGTGTGGCGGCAATCGCCTGCTGCAACTCAGCCATTGAGCTGTCTTCCAGCGAATTCATAAATTCGCGGCCGCAAATAATCAGCCCGCTTTTGCCCGCTTGCGCCAGCAAATAGCCCCGGATAGCTGCCATAATGGCAAAGCTGCGGCTTTTGCCGCTGCCGCGCCCGCCATAAGCGCCGCGATAGCGCGCCGGCCCAATAAAAACGGGGATAAGCTTTGGCGGCAGCTCCACTTGCACCACGGCGCCGCCGGCAGTTTTCTGCACGCCTTGCCACAGCCTTTGCTGCCCGTCTGCACAGGCCGAGTCCATTTTTACCGGTTTTGTCATAGCTTAATATGTTTCGTGCTCAAAAAATAATAAATATAAATTTGGCAAAAGGCCGGCCGCTACAAATCCATATGCCGGCTGCTACAAATCCCTCTCCCCTTTGCCCGCAGCCTTGGCCGCTTTCTCCACCACCGGCACGTTCTCCTTTTCCTGCCCGGCCGCACCGGCTGCCGCCACCAGCTCAATCCGCCGCACCGGCGGCGCGGTTTTATCTTCCGCCTCAGTCAATACTTTGCCCAATAAAGTCAAAAACGGGCTGGGTGTGGCCACAGCCTGCGCCTGCAAATAAGAAACCAGCCCCGCCTCGCCAAATTCCTTGCCCGCCGCTTCTGCTGCCTGCAAAATCGCTTTGTGCAATTTTTTACGCTTGGGCTTAGCTGTTTTTTTACCGGCCGGCGCCTTGCCGCCCTTTTTCTGTGTCATTCAGCAATTCCTTTAAACAAAAAGGCGCGCCAGATTCTCACCGGCGCGCCATAATAATTTTAAAAAATATATAAAAAGCCGGCAAAATGCCGGCCAAAACTGTTTCAAATACAAAAATGCATTTTGAAACTATCCGTCCTATATTCCAAAAAGTTTTTTACTGTCAACAAAAATCGCCAAAATTTATTTTTGCAAGAATTTATACATTAAAAACAATAAGATATAAAAAATATATAAAACAGATTAAATGACAGAAAATTGCGCTTCCGGCCGCTTTTTTACCTTTCGGCCCGGGCGGGCCTGCTCAAGCCCAATTGCGCCGCCACCAGCCAACATATAAAACCGGAAATAATCCACTGCACCAGCCCCACCAGCACAATATCAGCGCGCCAGGCACCCCCGGCAACCACCACAAAACACTGGTAGAAAAGCTCACAAACCAAACCGCACAGCACCATGCGGCCTATTGCTCCGCTCATGGTTAGCGCCAGGCCCTGCGCCGGTCGCCAAGCGGCCCAGAGAGCGGCAAAAAATACCGGCGGCATATAAAAGGAATAGCCGGCTAATAAAAACGGCACAACACGCTCCTGCAGCACAGTGCCTATTTCAAATAAAATCTGCCGCCCGCCGGCAAAATCATGCTCCATAAAAGCAGCCACAACCACCTGCACCGGCGGCGCCAGCAGCAAAAACAACACTATAACCGCTATCCCCCGCCAGGGATAAGGGAAGCGCAGCATTTCCTCATTATTCGCCATAATCTTTCTTCGCAATCTACTTCTGCTTATTACTCACGAAGTATTAAGTTCATAATTTAGCGGCTTACGCCCTTTTTTAGACTTTACACTCTGCCCGATGCGCTTTTGCAAAGCGTTCTTAAATTCCTCATCGGACAGATAAATATATTTTCGGCAGCCATGATAAAGCCCCGAGGCGCGTTCTTCTTTTGTCAACCGCCGCGGTTCCACTAAGCCATGCCGATAGGCGACTCTTTTTATAGCTTCCAAATGATATTGAAAATCGTTTGCAGTTAATAAATTTTCTGCAATCTTAAATTTTAGAATTCTGCCGTATAAAACCGTTGGTCTGGGCGCGCTAAAAATCTCTATAATATGCTGTCGGAGAGCGCATATTTTCATTGCCGCCGGGTTCTTTTCAACCACTGCTTTTATAAAGCGGGCATTCGCCAAAGCATACTCACGTTCAATATCATTTGCCGGATTTAAATAGAGCTCTCTCATTCTGCGTATTTTCATCAGCAGAAAATCATTCACCAGATCAGGATATTCCCCCAAAAGTCGAACAATATTATTGGCTTCAGACCAGACACAATTATACGGCATAGAATCTATCGACAATTCCTTCGCCAAGTCATTAATTTCTTGCGGCATAGAATCTATAGGCAAGTTCCTCGCCAAGCTTTTAACTTTTTTCCATCTTGCTAAACGCGCTTTAAGCTTGTCAAATTCTTCCAATGCTGAAAATTGAGAATACTCAGCCGCTATCAGGTCTTTCAACCCTTCTGCGGTAATGCTGCCTTCCTTAAAAAGCGCAAGATTTGAATGTTTCACCGTTCTCCCCCTATTGCTGTTCTATTAGCCTGTTATGGAAAGAGGCCGCAATAGCATTATGAAAATCAGTCCCGATAAATACTGTTTCAGCATTAAATATCACATGATTCGGGATAGCCGCTATCGGCATGACATAAAGCTGCCCTGTTCTGGAATTCAGCACGGATATTTTATCAATCGCACAATGCCTGTCTTCAAAATGATCCGTTCTAACTTTTAATATCCAGTATAAGATAAGCTGTTGCAGCCAGCTTCTTTTAGGCTTTTTCTCCACTGAAAACTTTAAATCACCAATAAAATCAATTCCGTATAAATCGCCGTCTCCTTTAATAATGACCTCGCCAAAAGCTTCTCGGCAAAAATTCAGAGAGAATTCAGGCTTTATCAACTTATAAGTTTCCATAATGGCCTGAACGGCAAACCGGATTGCTTCATATATATCGTCTGTCAAACTAAAATATCTTGGGTCGGGGACGCGCCCTAAAACCCATTCATGATGATTGAGTGCCGCGGCTTTTTTGGCGAATATATTTGTCCCCGCTCTGAAAAATGCGATAAACATTGCTAATCTGCATATTTTAAGGGTGAAATCTTTAGTTATTTTATTATAGCTTTTTAATGAAATTATATCAGCGCCCGCATCAGCCTCAAAATGCGCAGTTAAACCGGATAGCGCCGCATATTTATCCATGCCGCGGGCGCCGGCTGCGGCCAAAGCAAAATACGACTCGCATTTTGCATAACCGTGCAGGGCATAAGCAGCTATAAATTCACTTGACGTCCCTATGATAGAGGAAAATCTATTGTCAATTTTTATTTCCGGCAGACTCAGACGCGCTTTTTCATAAGCATTCAGCGATGGGGTGTCTTTAAATATATAAGTCGCAAGTTTTCCGGCATGCTTCAAAGCTTGCGTAACCGAATATACTGCTCCCGTTTTTATGCCTATTTGCGCCGACAAATCAGCGCGCGCTGCCTGCCAGTCAGAATATATATCCGACAGTCTTTCAGACATTATGGCCTCCCCAGCCCGCTCTCAGCATTTTGTTCACCGTTAAACCGCCGCCAGCATAAACACGGACCGCGCCCTTGACAAGCGCCGGCCGGCACAAGTCTCGCCCTCACCGGCCGCAAGAGCAGCATAAGTTGCGTAAAAACTGTTTCGGCACGACAAAAAATATTGCATAAGCCCTATAGATACACTTATCCTTGCATAATGCGGTAGTGGCGCAGCAAAAAGCTTGCCCAGTCTGCCATGCCCGCACCCGTCAAGGCAAAATCGCCGTTTCAGGCAGGATAGCAGTCCAATGGTTAAAACCGAACAGGCCGTTTTGGTGTTTTTGATAATCCTGCCTTTTCTGGGCAGCATTATTATCGGCTTTTTCCGCTCTACTGCCCGCAATAATGAAGCCTGGTTCGCCGGGGCTGTGGCTTTGTTCAGCCTGTTGCTCACCATCATGCTCTATCCTGCCGTCACTAATGGTCAGGCAGTGCAGTTTTCGCTGCCATGGCTGCCAATGTGGGGGCTTAATTTTACTTTGCGGGTTGACGGCTTTGCCTGGCTGTTCCTGCTGCTCATTACCGGCATCGGTTTTTTAATTGTCATTTATGCCCGTTATTATATGGATCCGGCCGATCCTGTGCCGCGTTTTTTTGCCTTTTTGCTGGCCTTTACCGGCGCCATGACCGGCATTGTTCTGTCGGGTAATCTGCTGTTGCTCACTGCCTTCTGGGAGCTGACAAGTATTTTCTCCTTTCTGCTTATCGGCTATTGGTATCATAATCCCAGTGCGCGTGATGCGGCGCGCATGTCGCTGATTGTAACCGGCTTTGGCGGCTTTGCCCTCATGATCGGAGTCATTATGATAGGCACGATTGTCGGCAGTTTTGAACTCGACAAAGTGCTGAAATCCGGCAATATTATCCGCCAGAGTCCGCTTTATGTGCCGGCTCTTATCTGCATTTTGCTGGCTGCTTTTACCAAAAGCGCCCAATTCCCGTTTCATTTCTGGCTGCCTAATGCCATGTCAGCGCCCACACCGGCCTCGGCCTATTTGCACTCCGCCACTATGGTGAAAGCCGGCATATTTCTGCTGGTGCGGCTGTGGCCCGTTATGGCGCATACCGATATATGGTTCTGGCTGGTTTGCGGTGCCGGGGTGATAACCCTGCTCATCGGCTCTTATTTTGCCATGTTCCAGCAGGATTTAAAGGGGCTCCTGGCCTATTCCACCATTAGTAATCTGGGCTTAATGACAGTTTTGCTCGGCTTTAGCGCGCCTTTGGCCTGTGTAGCCGCCATTTTCCACATGGTGAATCACGCCACTTTCAAGGCCTCTTTATTCATGGCTGCCGGCATTATTGACCATGAATGCGGCACACGCGATTTGCGCAAACTTTCCGGCCTTTATCGCTTTATGCCCTATACCGGCACGTTGGCCATTATCGCTGCCGCCGCTATGGCGGGTGTGCCGCTCTTAAACGGCTTTTTATCCAAAGAAATGTTTTTTACCCAGGCAGCGCTTACCATAAACGGTAACTGGCTGGATAATTCCATGCCTTTTATCGCCACTATTGCCGGGCTGTTTACTGTCACTTATTCCGTCCGCTTTATTTACGGCACATTTTTTGGCAAACCGCCGCAAGATTTGCCTGCTTCCCCGCATGAACCGCCGCATTTTATGCGCCTGCCGATAGAATTGCTGGTATTTTTATGTATCGCTGTCGGCATTGCCCCCAGTCTCAGCATTGGGCCGTTTCTGGCCAATGCAGTTATTGCTGTTATCGGCCCAAACGCACCGCCTTACAGCCTGGCGCTGTGGCACGGCTTCAATGCTCCGGTAATAATGAGCCTGCTTGCCCTTGGCGGCGGCCTGCTGTTTTACATAATTTCACGCCATTATATGCAGGAGCATGAAGGCGGCCCGCTTTTTCTGCCGGATTTATCAGGCCGGCGCATATTTGAAAAATTATTGGCCACTGTTTCGTGGAAATGGGCGCGCCTCGCGCGGGATTTATTGGGCACGCGCGACCTGCGAGTGCAAATTCGCTGGGTGCTGCTGTGCTGTTTTGCCGCCATTGCCCTTATCATGCGCGGCTCATGGCTGTGGCACGGCACACAGGCGCTGCTGCCCGTTAATCTGTATTTTGCGCTGCTATGGCTTGTCGGCGGCTTTTGCGCCGTTTTTGCCGCGCGCACAGCCAAATTTCATCGCTTGTCCTCACTGGTATTATTGGGCGGTGCCGGGCTTGTTACCTGTGCCAGCTTTGTCTGGTTGTCGGCGCCTGATCTGGCGCTGACACAATTATCGGTAGAAATTGTCACTACTGTCCTGCTGCTTTTAGGCCTGCGCTGGCTGCCCAAACGCTGGAGCGACCCCAATCCCAAGCCACCGGGTTTTAAAACCCATTTGCGCCGCGGCGGCGATCTGGCGCTGGCGCTTATCGGCGGCGGCGGCATGGCCTGGCTGTCTTATGCCATTATGACTCGCCCGCAAGATCAAACTATTGCCCGCTATTTTTTATCCAATGCCTATAATCAGGCCGGCGGGCATAATGTCGTCAATGTTATTCTGGTGGATTTTCGCGGTTTTGACACAATGGGGGAAATCACGGTTCTGGCTATTGTCGCTTTATCCGTTTATGCGCTTTTGCGCCGTTTCCGCCCGGCGCCCGAAAGTATAGAAGCGCCGCGCCAACAGCAATTTCAGGCAGAATTTGACCAAAAGCGCAGCAATGGCCGGGAGGGTGACAGCCTGCGCGATTATCTGGCCATACCGGCGCTGATGATGCACTGGCTTTTTCCCTTTATTATCGCTTTTGCCTTATATTTGTTTTTCCGCGGGCATGATTGGCCGGGCGGCGGCTTTGTCGCCGGCATTACCTTATCCATCGGCTTTATTTTGCAATATATGGCGTCCGGCACCCGCCTGGTAGAAAGCCATCTGGTTATTTTGCCTTTGCGCTGGATAGGTGCCGGCCTGCTTCTTGCCGCCGGCACCGGGCTGGGGGCATGGGGCTTTGGTTACCCCTTTCTGACCAGTTTCTTCCGCTATATTAATATCCCTTTTATCGGCAAAACGCCCATTGCCTCTGCCCTGCTGTTTGATGCCGGCGTATTTTGCCTTGTTGTCGGCGCTACAGTGCTGATGCTCATTGCCCTGGCCCATCAATCGCTCCGCCATTACCGTATCCGGCACCAAAGCCTGCCTCGGCAAGATGAGGAGGAATTTTGATGGAAATCATCTTAAGTTCGGGCATCGGCATTTTTGCTGCCTCAGGCCTGTGGCTTATGCTCAGGCCGCGCACATTTCAGGTTATTATGGGGCTGTCACTGCTGTCTTATGCTGTTAATCTGTTCATTTTCGTCACTGGCAGGCTAAAGCTCGATGCCGCGCCAATACTGGATACAAGCAAAGCAATAGACCCTGCCACTTATGCCGATCCGGTGCCGCAATCATTGGTGCTGACCGCCATTGTTATCGGCTTTGCCACAACAGCGCTGTTTCTGGTAATATTGCTGGCTTTGCGCGGTCTTTCCGGTTCCGACCATGTCAATGGGAGGGAACCATATTGATTGCAGCCTTCCTGCACCATATTATGGTCTTGCCGGTTATATTGCCGCTGATAACCGGCGCGCTGCTGCTGTTTATCCGTGAACACAGCCGCCGGCTAAAATCGGCCTTGGCGCTTGTCTCTACCGGCTTTGTTGCTCTTATTGCCGCTATACTCATTTATCGGGCGCAAAATCTGGCGCCGCAGGCCGATGTCTATAATCTCGGTAATTGGCCAGCCCCTTTTGCCATTGTCTTTGTGCTGGACAGGCTCTCTGCCGTATTTTTGTTAATGGCAGCGCTCATCGCCTTTTGCGCCCTGATATATGTAACCGCCCATTGGGACAGGCTGGGCGCACATTTTTATTCTTTGAGTCAGTTTTTTCTGGTCGGTATTAACGGCGTTTTTTTAACCGGCGACATATTTAACCTGTTTGTCTTTTTTGAGGTTATGCTCGCCGCCTCTTACGCGCTGCTCATGCATGGTTCAGGGCTGGCGCGGGTGCGCGCCGGCGCGCATTATGTGGTTATCAATCTTGTCGCCTCCTCCTGTTTTCTCCTTGGCGCCGCCTGCATTTACGGCGGCTCAGGCACATTGAATATGGCCGATCTGGCCTCTCGCCTGGCGCTACTGCCTGAAGACACAGTGCTGATATGCCAAATAGGTATGGGCTTTCTCGGCATAGCTTTTTTGATAAAAGTCGGCATGTGGCCGCTTGGCTTCTGGGTGCCGGCCACTTACAGCGCTGCCGCGGCGCCGGTGGGTGCCCTGTTATCCATTACCGGAAAAGTCGGCTTTTATGTCATTTTGCGCCTGTCATTGCTGCTGTTGGAAAATGATGCAACAGGTCTGCATGCCGCTATATGCCAAATCCTGTTTTATGGCGGCCTGATAACGCTTATTGTCGGCTTTACCGGTATCCTGGCCAGCCAGAATCTGTCGCGGCTGGCTGCCAATTCCGTGCTGGCGTCAACAGGCATAGTGCTCGCCGCCATGGGGCTTGATCACCCTGCTTTAACTGCTATTACTGTTTATTATATCCTCTCTTCCACTTTTGCGCTGGCTGCCTTTTTTCTGCTGATTGAGCCGGTCGAGCGCAATCAGGACATTGCAGCCGATGTTCTCGCCGTTACAATGGAAGTTTATGGCGAAGATGAAGAGGAAGAAGAAGATGAAATCGGCTTTTATATTCCCGCTACTGTCGCAATTTTAGGTGCCTGTTTTACTCTTTGCGCTATTTTGCTTATCGGCATGCCCCCGCTTTCAGGCTTTATTGCCAAATTTATGATGATAACAGGGCTGTTTTGGCCGCAAGGCCCGGCGCGCGCCTATATATTGCCCAATATGCAATCCTGGCTGTTTATTATCTTTCTGGCTCTGGCGGGCTTTGCCCAGCTTATCGCCATGACCCGTTCCGGCATTCGCCTTTTCTGGACTTCATTGGAAACATATGTGCCGAAAGTGCAAATTAGCGAAATTATTCCCATTGCCGCCTTGCTGGCTTTTTGCTTCACCATTAGCCTGGCGGCAGAGCCTGTTATGCGTTATCTGGATTCCATGGCGGCGGAAATATATGTCCCGGCAAATTATATTCACAGTGTCTTGGGCGGCGCCGTAGAAAAGGGAGAATAATCTATGCGCAAACTTCTCCCTTATCCGCTTTTGTCGCTGGCTATTCTGATAATGTGGCTGCTTTTATCCGGCGCCGGCCGAGGGCAGGTTTTGCTGGGCGGCTTTGTCGCGCTGTTTTGCGGCCTGGCAATGACAAGATTAAAACAGAAAAAAATATATATTCGCCATTGGCAGCTTTTGCTCATATTGCTTTGGCGCGTCCTTCACGATACTATTCTCTCCAATTTCACCGTAGCAAAAATTATCCTCACCGGCGGGCAGGCAAAACACCCTTCGGGGTTCATTATCCTGCAGCTTTCTCTGAAAAATCGCATGGCCATTGCCCTGCTGGCCTGTATTATAACGGCCACGCCCGGCACTGCCTGGATAGCCTATGACCATCGCAGCGGCAGGCTGATATTGCATATTCTCGATCTGGTAGAAGAAGCCTATTGGCACAAGCTCATCAAAACCCGTTATGAAAGCCTGTTATTGGAGATATTTGCATGAGTCTCACTATTCTCATTTGGGGCGTATTTGCCGCGCGCCTGTTACTGGCCTGCTCCTGCCTGCTGCTTACCTGGCGCCTTATTAAAGGGCCAAAAGCGCAAGACAGGATTATCGGGCTGGACACGCTTTATGTGATTGTCATGATGCTGTTTGCCACTTTCACTATCACCACCAATAGCCGCATTTATTTTGAAACCGCGCTGATTATTGCCATGATCGGTTTTGTTTCCACTATTGCTCTGGCAAAATTCCTCATGCGCGGTGAGGTAATAGAATGACACCACAGCTGCCCGATTTAACCAATATGCCGGAGCTGCCGCTTGTTTTAAGCCTGCTTATTGTGTTTTTCCTGCTGCTGGGCAGCCTGTTTATTTTTATCGGCGCCCTTGGCCTTGCCTGTTTTCGCAATTTTTATGACAGGCTGCATATGCCCGCTCTTGGCACAACTATCGGCGCCACGGCTGTTTTGTTCAGCACAAGCCTTTATATATCCTATATTGAGGGGCATATTATCGGGCGCGATATATTGATTATTTTCTTTCTCGCTCTCGCCGCGCCAATTAACGGCATGATGCTGGCGCGCGCCGCCGCCATGCGCGATCTCACGCAAAACTGGCATGACCCGTCAGATAATATGTTCCACCAGCTGGTAACTGATGAAACTGATAAACAAATAGAGCAAGAAGACAATAAAAACGCCGCAAACCAAGGCGCAAAAACCGCTCCGACTCAAGCACATACTGGTAAAGCGGCTAAAAGCACTCGACACCGCAGCAAAAACAATGATAAAAGCCTGGTATAAATCAAGCTGCCCAACAAATGCCGGTCAAGGCAGGAGGCCGCAAGCCAGCTCTGGAGAAATAGCTTGCTCTTTTCATAAAACATATATTTCAGATAGTTTTCTTGAGGCAAAGCAAAGTGCCTCCACCTTTTCCTCACAGCGTCCCTAAGGGCCAATCAGCCCATAATAAAGACTGGAGCGATAGGCAAAAAGGCCGCCATCACGGTCATTTTGTCGGCCCGCAACGGCACAAATAACCGGAAGATCGCTTTACCAAGCAAAAACGGGCAGGCACACCAGCTTTGCCCGTTTAAAACAAATTTGACTTTTGCCGCGCCATAATGACACAAGCCAATATAAATATCTGGAATATATTATTCAGAAAACACGCCCAAACCGCAACTGGGTATTTCCTCACCGCCACTTCGCCGGAAAAAAAGAAGCTATGAACAAGTGGCGACCGGCGCCGGGCAAAACCGCTATTACCTGAACCGGCACTGGAACAGACAAATAGCCGCCACTATCGAGTAGCATATTGCAAATATTGGCCGAGCAAGCCGCATTTTATCGGCGCTATCCGGTGCAGAGCGCGATATAAGTAAAAAGACCATGCCGGCATGATTTTTTCCGGCAGCTTATAATTCTCTTTTAAAGAGATATAAAAGAGTTGACACAATGACACTAATCTATTGATATTATAATACAAATTTGACAAATATAAAAATATAACCCACTGATTTTTAAAAATTATTCTCTGATAGCTCACCAGAAAACGCACTCAAGCCGCAACAGAAATACTTCGTTTTACTTCCCGCTTGTTAGTATAGCTAATCAGAAAATGCGGTCAAACCGCAACATGAGAATGAGCAACGCGACCAGTGTGATGAGTATAACCCACCAGAAAGCACGGCCAAACCGCAATGTCACATCATCGGCCGTCACGTTACAGGCAATCACGGCTAATCAGGAAAACGGGCCAAGCCGCAACCAACCAACACATACCGGACAAGCAGCGACAATTACCCTGTTTTTTCCCGCTGCCGCTCCGCTTTTCTGCCGATTACCAGCTTTCCCGACACCCCCAAAGCAGATAAACCCCACCCGCTATTCTCTGTGGAATCCGCAAAAGAGGCGGCAGCCTGTCCTGCAATCGGACAAACCTCACCAGTGGGCGATGCCGACAGCCAGGACGGTGAGTAGCAATCTGCCTCCCAAAAGCGGGCAAACCCCGCTATATCCGGCACCAAGCCCACCGCAGACACGGCAGCAGCCCGCCCTCATCTCGAACGCCCCCCAAGCCCAACCGACCCTGATTACACCGCCTCTATTAGCGCGGCGCCAGAATCATCAGCATCTGGCGGCCTTCCAACTTCGGCTCAAGCTCCACTTTGGCAAGTGTGGCGCTGGCTTCCTTTACCCGCAACAGCAAATTCCGCCCCAATTCCTGATGCGCCATTTCACGCCCACGAAAACGCAAACTAATCTTCACTTTATCGCCATCTTCCAGAAAACGCGCCAAAGCTTTCATTTTCACTTCATAATCATGCGTATCAATGCCGGGGCGCATTTTCAGCTCTTTAACTTCAACAGTTTTCTGCTTTTTGCGCGCTTCCGAGGCTTTTTTCTGGTTTTGATATTTCAGCTTGCCTAAATCAATAATCTTGCAAACCGGCGGCTCGGCATTGGGCACAATTTCCACCAGGTCAAGCCCCGCTTCTTCAGCCATGGCCAGAGCGTCGGCAATCGCCACAATACCGTGATTTTCACCTTCTGCATCAATCAGCTGCACACGCGGCACGCGAATATCCCGGTTGGAACGGGGGCCGTCTTTCTGGACGGGTAAGGACTTGAATGGGCGGCGAATGGTCAATTCTCCCTAAAATTTACGATAATTGCTCTACTCTCCTAATATAAGCAGAATTTGCCGCAAATTTATAGTCTCTTTTTAATTTTTTTAAAGAGATTTTTTGGACAAGCCGTTTTTCCTGCCTGATATACGCAAAACAGCATAAGCAATAGTCAGGCCCGGCAGCCAGGCAGAGACACAACCAAAATCAGGCTTGTTTTCAAAACCGCAAATTTGCGATAAAGATAGCAGATTATAAACCGGTTAATTACGGGGATAAAGGGAAGAAGTTCATGCCTGCAACTATCTCTTATAGCAGCCTGCCCAAAACTGTGCCGCCAGTAGAATTTCTGCCTTGCGGCGCTATTGCCATCGCCCTGCACCATCGCCCCGCCACTGCGCAATCTGCCGGCCTTGGCCGGCAAACAGGCTTGCTCTGGCTTGGCGGCTATCGCTCCGATATGGAAGGCACAAAAGCGCAGGCGGTAGATGCTTTTGCCGAGGCGCACGGGCTTGAGGCCATCAGGTTTGATTATTCCGGCCATGGCCGCTCCGGGGGTGATTTTTATCAGGGCACAATTTCGCTCTGGCTCGCCCAAAGCCTCGCCATTTTTAACCGCTTTTACAGCGCAACCACTATCAAGCCGATACTTGTCGGCTCTTCCATGGGCGGCTGGATAGCCTTGCGGCTGGCGCAGGAATTGCAAAAAAGCGGGCGCTCACCTGGCGGGCTGATATTGCTCGCCCCCGCGCCGGATTTTACCGAAATTCTGGTCAAGCCGGCCCTCCAACCGGCGCAAAAACAGCAGCTCAAGGAAAAAGGCTTTTTTACTGTCAGCGAAAACGGCTTTGAAACGCCCTATAGCCAAGCCCTGCTGGCAGATGGCCGGCAAAATTGCGTGTTAAACAATGGGCTGTTGCAGCTTGGCTGCCCTGTTCATATTGTGCAAGGCATGGCAGATGACAGCGTCCCCTATCGCCATACAATGCGGCTCATGGAATATTTGCCGCTGGATAATGTAACCCTCACTTTGATAAAAGACGGCGATCATCGCCTGTCCCAGCCGCAACATCTTGTTTTTTTACAAAAATTACTTGAAAATTTTATAAGATTTATTTAAGAAAACCTCCTTTTGCATTTCAATGCGCACTTTGGTGCAAAATTTGCCTGTTGCTGCCGTAATCAGGCAAATATTTACTCTTTATCGCTTTATAATGCGGATATATGTTATGCGTCTTGCCGCTTTTGCCAAAAAATGCGCCCAAAAGGCAAATTCTCTGTATAAACAGGTGCTGATGCTGTCCGCTTTGCCAAAATCACCTGCCAAAGCGGGGCTGCCGCAATTTTATACTGTAGCCAATCGCCGCTTGCCGCTAAAATTAGTGCCGCATAATCGCACCCGGCGCCTGACCTTGCGGGTTGAGGCCGGCGGTCACGGCCTGCGCATAACCGTCCCCTTAAATGCTGACAGCAACGAAATTTTAAACTTTATCCGCAAGCACCATATCTGGCTGGAAAAGCGTCTCGCCACTTTGCCGGCGCCGGATACAAAAAACGCCCCAAGCCTGAAGAATGGCGGCTTTATCCCGCTTTTCGGCATTCCACACCGCATTATTCACTGCACTGGGCGCGGAGTGACACAATTGCGAGAAGAAAATGGCGAGGGCCAAATTCTGGTCTACGGCCAGGAGCAATTTCTGGCGCGCCATATTCGCGATTTTTTAAAAAAACAGGCAGAAGCAATTTTGACACAGCTGGTCAATAAACACGCCGCCACGCTTGGCCGCAAACCGAAAGCCATCAGCTATAAAGATACCAAAACTCGCTGGGGCTCCTGCTCTTCCGAGCAAAAACTTGCTTTTTCCTGGCGCATTATTATGGCACCCGCAGGAGTAGTGGATTATCTGGCCGCGCATGAAGTAGCGCATCTGGCCGAAATGAATCACTCCCGCCGTTTTTGGGATTTATGTGAAAAGCTCTGCCCGGAAAGCAAAAAACACCGCGCCTGGCTCAAACAGAATGGCCAGAAACTCCACGCCGTGCTGTTTGAATGAAAATCCACGCCGATATTAAGGCGCGATGATTTTAACTATTCTTTCGCCTTATCCGAAAAGCGCCTCTACAGGCTTTAATACAGAATCCGTAATATACGCTTTTCGGGGCTCAGAACGCGCCTGGCTCAAACAAAATGGCCAGAAACTCCACGCCGTGCTGTTTGAATGAGAGATTATTTCTGACGATATTCGTGCCACCTCGCTCCCCAAATTTATAAGCGGTAATATCGCTCTATAGCCGTGCGGACTCCTGACATATCCAACCCCCTGAGCTCAGAAAAGTGCATTAAATCTTCTTCCACTGCTCGTTGCAAAATATTAGCTGTATTGAAGATAGTCTTTATTTTATAGAAGACTTGCTCCCTTTTTAAAGCTTCATGCATATTGTCAATATTTTCAATCAAGCATTTATGCACCAGCCAATTACGCTCTGCCAAAAACACCGCCAGTCTATCAAGTAAAATATCAGAACATAATTTATATTTTTTCGCCATTTTAAGCGCCTGGCCAAAAGTAAGAGAGCGGTTCTTCTGCAAAAAAACAGCTGCCGCGGCTTTAGGCATGCTATAAGGCACTCTGACATCTTTTTTTAAAGTGATTGAATGGCTAAGAGCGTCTTCCAAAAGCTGAATCATACATAGAGCTTCCCCTAAAATATAATATAAAGACGCAACATCTCGGCTTGCCAGCACTTTATCAAATTGTGCTGTCATATCTCCCCTTCACCTATAATCTACAGTTTTCTGTAATAGAGAACAGAAATAAAATATCAGATTATATCTTCTTTATATTATCTCAGCGAACCGCCTTTCCCCGTTTCACCGCAGGCTGCCGCCGGTAGATTTCAGCACATTGGCAATCAGTTTGGCGCTCAAAGCCTCTAATTCCTCATCTGTCAAACTGCGCTCGCGCGGTTGAATAGCCACTTCAACCCCTACTGCCTTTTTGCCGGCGCCAAGGCTTGCACCGGCAAAGACATCAAAAATCTGCACATGGCTAATCAATTTTTTATCTGCTCCGGCGGCAGCGCGCATAATAATTGCGGCCGAGACACTCTCATCAACAATAAAGGAAAAATCACGCCAAACCTGCTGGAAAGGTGAAAGAGCCAAAGGCGGCCTGGTTTTACCTGTTTTTTGCCGCGGCTCAGGCACTGCGTCCAAAAACAGTTCAAAACCGCAAACCGCCTGTTTCCCCGCTTTATCCAAACCGAAAAATTCTATTATTTCGGGGTGCAATTCGCCAAACCAGCCCAAAATATTTTTCGGCCCCAGTTTAATTGTGCCGGAACGCCCGGGGTGATACCACGGCGCCGCACCGCGCTCTATTTGTATTTTATCTGCAGTCAGGCCAAGCGCCGCCAAAACCGCCAGCGCGTCAGCCTTGGCATCAAAACACTCTACCGGCGCGCTATCGCCATTCCACATACGGCCGGCGCCCAGCAGCCCGGCTGTGCCAATACGCACCGCCGCCGCCATGCGCCTTTGCCCTGCTTCTTCGACGCTGTGATAAATATCCGCCACCTCAAACAAAGCAATATCATTCAGCCCGCGATCACTATTGCGTTTGGCCGCCGCCAGCAAATTCGGTAATAGTGACGGCCGCATATCCGACAAGGTCACCGCAATCGGATTTGCCAGTTTCAATGCCGCCGCACCGCCGCCGAAAAGCGCCGCCGCCTCTGCCGAAATAAAAGCATAAGTTACCGCCTCGCTTATAGCGCGTGCCGCCAGCGCCCGACGCGCCAGCCGGCTGCGGCTTTCTATCAGCGTTACAATATTGCGGCCTTCTTTGTCGCCATCTATCGGCGGCAAGGTCTGCGGCACAATTTTGTCAAGACCGTAAAGGCGCAAAACTTCTTCCACCAAATCAGCTTTGCCCTCTATATCGCCGCGCCATGAAGGCACGGTCACCTGCCAATCGGCACTGCTCCCGGCCTTGCTGTCACGCAGCTTGAATCCTAATGCCGTCAAAATTTTCTTCACCATATTTGCGGGCACGGTCAGGCCGGTCAAACGCGTAATTTCAGCAAGCGGAAAGGCAATTTCCCGCACCGGCAATGCTTTAACCGCCGCCACAGTCATCGCGCCGGTTTTGCTCTGTGCCGTGCCGCATAAATCTATAATCTGCGCCGCCGCCAATTTCAGCCCGGACAGCATAAATTCCGGGTCAACACCACGTTCAAAACGATAACGGGCATCACTGACAAGACCCAATTCACGCCCGGCACGCGCAATAATTGACGGATTCCATAAAGCCGATTCCACAATGACAGCCTGCGTCCTGTCATCGCAGCCAGTGGCAGCGCCGTCCATTATCCCCGCCAGCGCAATCACACCGCTATTATCGGCAATAACGGCACAGCCTGCCGGCAAATCATAAGTCCTGCCGTTCAGGGCCGAAAATTTCTCACCCTTTGCAGCGCGGCGCACATGCAGGCTGCCTTTCACCTTATCAGCATCAAAAACATGCAAAGGCCGCCCATAAGCAAAGGTGAAATAATTGCTCATATCCACCAGAGCATTTTTGGGGGTAAGACCAATAGCACGCAAACGCTTTTGCAGCCAATCCGGCGCAGGGCGATTAACCAGCCCCTCTATCCGAATAGCGGCAAAACCTGAGCAAATTTCCGTATTTTCCACTTGCACCGGCAATTTTGCCGCTTTTTTGGCCGGCTTCAAAGCGGGGATTTTCAGCGCTTGCAATTTGCCCATACCGGCAGCGGCCAAATCGCGGGCAATACCGTAAACAGAGGCGCAATCTGCCCGATTCGGGGTCAAACCAATATCAATAATCGGGTCATCAAGTCCGGCATATTCGGCAAAAGACATGCCGATTTTCGCCTTGCCATTTTGCAAAATGCCTTCACCCAAGTCAATAATACCATTATGTTCGTCTGAAAGCACCAATTCGCGCTCGGAACACATCATGCCAAAGCTCTCTACCCCGCGAATTGTGCCGACATTCAGCACACTATCCAAACCGGGAATATAAGTGCCAGGCTTTGCCAGCACACCAACCAGTCCAGCGCGCGCATTAGGCGCACCGCATACAATTTGAACAAGCGCCTCCCCACCGGCATCTACCTGCAAAACCTGCAATTTATCGGCATTGGGGTGTTTTGCAGCCGTCACTATCCTGGCCAATATAAAAGCGCGATATATTGAGCCTTCGTCCACCCCTTCTACCTCAAGACCGATAGCAGTCAATTTATCAGTAAGCTCAGTCAGGCTTTTATCTGTCCGCAAATATTCCTTTAACCAGGATAATGGTAATTTCATTTCCAAACCTCATCAGCCGCGCGCTCCACGCCAAACGCCCTTGAGCGGAGCACAGCAGCACTGATCTGTGCCGTTTTTCACAATAAATATCCATTTGCCTGGCAGCGCGCCGGCAGGCAAATGGCTAAGCCATATCCAACGGACGAAAACCGTAATGCTGCAGCCAGCGCCAGTCTGCTTCAAAAAAAGCGCGCAAATCCGGCATGCCATATTTCAGCATAGCCAGCCGATCCAGGCCCATACCCCAGGCAAAACCTTGATATTCCTCCGGGTCAAGCCCGCCGGCGCGCAATATATTAGGGTGAACCATGCCGCAGCCTAAAATTTCCAGCCAATCCTGCCCCTGGCCGAATTTTATCTCAGTGCCGGAACGATCACATTGAATATCCACTTCCATTGACGGTTCAGTAAAAGGGAAGAAAGAAGGCCGAAACCGCATTTTGACCGCCGGCACTTCAAAAAATAAGGCGCAAAAGCGCTCCAGCACCCACATCATATTGGCAATATTGGCCTGTTTATCTACAACCAGCCCCTCCAGCTGATGAAACATGGGCGAATGCGTGGCATCAGAATCCATGCGGTAAGTCCGACCCGGAATAATAATGCGAAGTGGCGGCTTCACTTTTTCCATTGTGCGAATCTGCACCGGCGAAGTATGAGTGCGCAATAGCCTTTTTACTGCCTCCCCGGCAGGTGCTGTGCCGCCGGCCGGCTTTGAATCGTGCAGGCTACGGCCTTTATCCGCCGCCGCAGCGCCAATTATACCGGCCGCTTTATCTGCCTTTTGCCCTGTATCTCCCTCGCCGCTATTTTGCATAAAAAAACTGTCATGCATTTCCCGCGCCGGGTGCCCCTCGGGAAAATTCAGCGCCGTAAAATTATAATAATCCGTTTCAATATCCGGCCCCTCGGCAATGCTAAAACCCATATCGGCAAATATAGCCGCAACCTCGGCCATAACCTGCGAAATCGGGTGAATACGCCCCTGCTCAACCGGGCTTAAACGCACCGGCAGGGTCACATCTACCCACTCTGTCTCCAACCTTTTGGCCGATAGCGCCGCCTTCACTTCCGCGCGTTTTGCCTCAATCGCCTGTTGCACCCGCATTTTCAGACCATTAAATACCGGGCCGTTTTGCTGCTTTTCCGCTGCCGACATTGTGCCAAGGCTTTTCAATAAATCGGCAATACGGCCTTTTTTGCCCAAAGCATAAACCCGCACCGCCTCAATATCTTCTATCGTCACGGCGCGCGCCAAGGCTGCGGCTATATCCTGCTCCAGCTCTTGTATCTTGCTCATTATTTTGCCTATACACCCAGATTCGAAACTAAAAATTGCAGCACCAGCAACCGGCTCCGCCGCTTTTTGCTCACTATGAGCGATGAAACAAGCCGATAGGGCTTTAACACCAGGCGAAAGAAACGCGCACCCGCCTGCAGAGATTCCAATGTCTCCAGCCCCGCCTGCCGCCGCCAGGCCCTGAAAGCCGCCGCCAAAACAAAATCCTTATCAACCGCTTTGGCAACTATTACAATCAGCAATAACCAAATATCGCGCACTTGCGCGGCCGCCATTGGCATAAACTGCTCAGGATATTCTCGAAAGCCGGCAAACCCGACACCGCGCTCAGCCAAAAACATATCGCGCAAATCCGGCCGCCCATGGCACAAACCGGCACTATGCACCTGCCCCAAACATTCAGCACAACGGATAAGCAGTTTATCATGCAATATTGTATCACGCCGCCGCAATTCTTTCAAAATTTCGGCAATTGTCTTGCCGGTATCAGCAAAAATACTAAAGCCGTCCTGCACCGCCAAAATTTCAGGCACAGCCAAATCAGCCGCCGCAAAATCACGCAATTTGGCAATTTCCAGCAAATTTTTCTCCGCCGCGGGGACAAAAGGCAAAGGTTGCAAAAAAGGCTGCATGGTAAGGGCAGACAGCATTTTGCGCAAACGCTGCTTCGCTCCCCGCTTTTTATCAAGCGGATATTTCACACAAACGCGCCGGCCGTTTTTCATACTGGCTTTAATAAAACGAACAGAACCACTCTCGCTTATGACAAAATCCCGCCCGGCGTGGTTTTTTACATTTTCGCCCCCCGCTGCAAAACTCGCCATTACGCTTACCGCCTAAAACAGATTAAGTCGACAAATGCCGGTTTTCTCTCCGCCGAAATTACAAATTTTAGCGCCGGAGAGCAAGCAGAAAATCCGCCTTTCATGCCCTCTTATCCGGTTTAACAACCGGTTGCGCACAAAAAAACCGCGGCTAAATTACAACCGCGGCCTTAAAATATCAATGCACCTGCACATCTCCGCCTTTGGCAATAGAGAATAAGAGAGACCAAAGACGAAATAGCGAACAGCTTATTTTTCTGGCCTCACCGCAGCTTCAAAAGCGTTAGGCATTGTCTCTTTCAAATAATCCAAAGCCTTTTTGGCCGCAGCAATAAGGGCAGAAAATGCCGCCGGCTCATGCACCGCCATATCGGCCAGCACTTTGCGATCCACCTCAATCCCGGCTTTGGTCAAGCCATCAATAAAGCGGCCGTAACTCAGCCCTTCCAGGCGAACAGCCGCATTGATACGCTGTATCCACAAAGCGCGGAAACTGCGCTTGCGGTTTTTACGATCGCGATAAGCATATTGCCTGGAACGATCTACCGCCGCTTTAGCCGCGCGTATGGTATTTTTGCGGCGGCCGTAAAAACCTTCCGCCTGTTTTAAAACTTTTTTGTGCCTGGCATGGGCGGTAACGCCTCTTTTCACACGTGCCATGTCATGATTCTCCTGAAATTATGCAATTTATACAGTGACGCGCGAAAAGCGCTCAGCCATTGGGCAAATAAAAATCTTTCACCTTTTTGGCGTCCTGATCCGCCAGCACCATTGTGCCGCGGGCATCACGGATAAATTTATTGCTTCTTTTAATCATGCCATGGCGCTTGCCGGCGGCCGCAACCTTGACTTTGCCGTTAGCGGTAATTTTAAACCGCTTTTTGGCCGATGATTTGGTTTTCATCTTGGGCATTTTGCTCTCCTGATTCGATACAAGCTTTTCAAAATTGCCGAGGCATGCCTTTTGGCCCGGGCAATCGTCAGCCGCTTTTATAAAGAGGCGCCGGGCAAAAAGCAAGGGCCGCGCGCCGCTTCAGGCCGCGCTTTTGCGCCGATTTTGGCCTTTCAGGCAGCAAAACAGCGTTTTTCATGCGCCAACAGCCATTCTTTGCGCCACAGCCCGCCATTATAGCCGGCCAGGCTGCCATTGGCGGCAATCACCCGGTGGCAGGGTAAAATCAACGGAAACGGGTTTTTGGCATTGGCGCCGCCGCAAGCGCGGACAAACCGGCCGGGCAGGCCCATTAATGCCGCCTGTTCGCTATAAGAGCGCGTCTGCGCCGGCGGGATAGCGCGCAGCGCTGCCCAGGCCGCCTGCCGAAAAGGCTTGTGCGCTTTCATATGCAGCTTCACGCTGAAGCCGGCGTCGCGGCCGGCAAAATAGGCTTGCAATTCTGCCGCCAGCAGCGTGAGAACAGCATTTTCTTCATCAGCGCCGGCATCTGCATGAGCAGTCGAGCGCAGCACTGTCTCAGCATATTTGTCGGCTGTATCGGCAAAATGCAAAAAATACAAAGCACTGCTATCAGCACCGGCGCGCATTTTTCCTAATGGAGTTTCCAGAAATTTCACCTGCATAAGAGTCTCTCCTCATTATGGGCAAAAGCCATTGCTTCTCTCACCAGATCCTGTCTTTTACCCGTTACAAGCTTTTTAGACCTGATTCCATAAAAATTCCAGCCTTGCTTTTTTCAACAAAGTCCCCGTTTCCATTTTCTAAATCAGATTAAGAAAATAAATTACCTTTAATAGAAATATATAATATAAGGAAAATCTGTTTTATAATGGCACATCATATGAATCATGAGAGAAGGAACCATTATGTCTTTTGCTAAAAAAATAACCTATTGTTTTATAATAGTTTTATTAGGGGGTGGGGGGGGGCATATGCGCATCATTGCCGTATTATTCCCGATACTGTCAATTTCGGCAAAGTTGATCCTTTGCGTATAGAAGGGCGCACGCAATCCTCAACAATGACGCTGGATTGCTATTCCATAACCAGTCCTACTCATTATTGCGTTGCTCTGCAAAATATTCCACCGGTCGGAACATTCGGCGCACAGACAAGAACCTTAATCTTTAACGGCAAAAATCCGCAGGATACTGTGATTCCTTTCCAGTTTATCTGCGGCGGCGGCCTTTCTTGCGCCAATGCTATTTTCGGCGGCTCAATAAATGAGCCGGAAGGCTATGGCGAGCCGATAACCGACACTTTGGAGGCCGATTTGAAAAATCCCACAAAACATCTGACTTTGCCTTTTGAAGCCATACTTGGCAAACCGGGCGGTCAGGATCTGAGAACAGGAATTTATTCCAACCGTTTCACTGCCTTTGTTTATTGGAATTACAGCGCCCGATACCGCAATGGCATGACAGAAGCAGATAAAAAACTTATGTGCAAAAAACCAACGGCAGTGCCAGGCACATTGACGACAAAAACCACTTTCTCAGTGACCGCCAATGTGGAAAAATCCTGTTCTCTGGTCGTAACCGGCATAAATTTCGGCAAACAGGCAAGCCTGAATAATGTCAAAGATGCCGAAGGAAAGATCAGGGTAAAATGCTCAGATTTGACAAATTATCAAATCGGCCTAAGCCTCGGCAATAATTCCAGGGGGGAAAATCAGCGTTCCATGAAATGCGCTAATGCCGACAAATGCGGGATTTCATCTATTGATTATAATTTATATCACAGGGAAAACGGCATAGACACTTTATGGAATAATAAATGGGATACAGACGGCATTGTAAAAAGCGCCTCCAATAACCAGACTATAGAAACTCCGGTTTACGCCCGGCTGGTTTCCAATCAAGGCAATGTGCCTGCCGGCTTGTATTCAGATATTGTTATTGTAGAAATCCGCTATTAAAGCGAGTCGGTTTTGCCATGCCTCACAGCCCTTGGGCCGCGCGATATTGCGCCAGGCTGGCGGGGGTGGAGTTCGTCTTTTCCGCCGCTTTGCACAAATCCGCAATAATACATTTTTCGCACAGCGGTTTGCGTGCTTTGCAAATATAACGGCCGTGCAAAATAAGCCAGTGATGCGCCTGATCAAGATAGGCAGGCGGGATAATTTTCAGCAAATTTTGCTCCACCGCCGCGGGCGTTGCGCCGCAAGCCAGCCCCAGACGATTGCCAATGCGGAATATATGCGTATCCACCGCCATTGTTGGCCGGCCAAATACCACATTCAGCACTACATTGGCTGTTTTGCGCCCAACTCCCGGCAGGCTCATCAGCTCTTCCCGCGTATCGGGCACAGAGCCGGCAAATTTTTTTACCAGAATCTGTGACAAAGCAATAATATTTTTGGCCTTGTTACGCCACAAGCCAATGGTCTTAATAAAATGACCGATTTTTTCTTCCCCCAGCGCCAGCATTTTTTCCGGTGTATCGGCCTGCGCAAACAAGGCAGAACTGGCGCGATTAACCCCCGCATCTGTCGCCTGGGCAGAAAGCACGACCGCCACCAGCAGCGTATAGGCATTGCGATAATGCAGCTCGCTTTTCGGCGCCGGATTAGCCGCCTTAAAACGGCGAAAAATCTCTTCTATCTCAGCCGTATGGTAAAGACAACCCGGCGCTGTTCCAGCCTTTTTTACGGCCGGCCCGGCCGCTGCCAAACCCGTCTTCGCCTGTTGCAGTTTTGTCTTTATCTTTAACGCCTCAGTCATAATTTATCACATTCGTTTAGCGCCGGCATTATTGCCCGGGCGGCAAAATCTATATAAATTCTGTTCTTTTTGCGATTCATAAGGCGCAATCGCCACCGGTTCGACCGCCAAATATTGCGCCCCGCCTGCAGAGAGGAAAAATTCACCCAGGCAATTTTGCCGACAAGCTTGATTCCTGAACAGTCTATTACCATATGAGACAGATAATTAATATGCAGATAAGGTTGGAACTGTCTTCCTTGCCCCTTTTAGAGCTTTACCTAGGCTTGCAGGCATAATTTTGCTGTAATTTTGCCGCATAAAACGGCAAATATGAGGTTTTCCGGCAAGACGGCAGCGTGGCGGCACGGCAAATTGCCTTTATTCTGTGTGAACCCCGTCAGACGCGCCAGGCTATAAGGTCTAAATGGGGGAAAGAGTGCCTGCAGAGGAGATTCACTATGGCAATGTCTGAATTTATATTGACCGATCTGGAATTTGCTCAATTAGGCGAAGGACGCGTTGCCTATTTAAAACGCGTGAGGACAGATGATCTGGCGCAAAATTTTCCTGATTTGCCGCCAATGACCCCAGGTATTGAAGTTTGGGGCCTGTTTGGCGCTGCCGGCGATCCGATTGTGCTTTCCGATGTAAGGGCTCACGCTTTGGCCGGCGCGCAGGAGCATGAGCTGGAAACAGTCACCTTGCAATAGCCGTTTGCAATATTCCCGGCAAATCGGCCCTGCGGGGGTATTGGTTTTTATCCGATTTATTTTCAACGCCGCCAGTGAGTCCTTCCCGGCATTGGCAGGCGGGAATAGCTGCCCATAATGATAATCGCTGCTCAACACCGCCTACTTGCCTGCTCAAACGCGACAAGGAGAAAATGCCTCATTGCGCCAACCTCTTGCCGGGCAAAGCTGCGCGGCAAAATAGGGAAATTCCATCTATTGCTTGCCGGCCGGCCCAATCGCCTTATATAAGGGCCTATCACACCGGTTTTTGCCGGCGGCATTGTTTTGCCGCTTAAACAATACGGGGAAACAATCTTTCTCCTTCCGATTGATTTCCCCATAGGCCGCGCTCCCTCCTCAGCGCGGCCTTTTCGCTGCCGTAAAACCGCCGGTTGCTCACAGCTCTTCCGCCGCCGTTTTGGCGCCGGCATCAGCTTTTATATGCTGCTTTGCCAGCTCTTCCTCCCGCTCACGGCGCGCAAGCTGTTTATAGGCGCGCACTGCAAAAAAGGCGATAATCAACGGCACCAGCAAAAATATGCTTATTACAGCGGCGGCATCAGCTAACATTGTCTTGGCAATTCCTCACTCTATCTGCACGTCACAATATTTCCCGCCGGCCAGGATTTTCATCATATTTATCGCTTGCACCGGCCGGTCAAAGCATAAAACCCTAACTCAGCGCCCGTGAAAATTGGCCATATACGCGGAACCGCCATAAATAAGCAGGTAAAATCACATCAAGGCCGCGCGGGCTGATACCCACCCCTTCCAATGTGCGTTTTTCCTGCCGGGCAGCGCTCGACACCACACTATCATAACCCAGCAGGCGGATTTGCCCCGCTGTCGCTATTACCGGCACCAAAGGCAACCTGCCCAAAAGCCCGCACAGGCTGCCCCATAACAGGCCAAGCGGCGCCGGCACAGCGATAAAGGAACGGCGGCGGCGAATAATGCGCAATATTTCTTCCATTAAAGCGCGGAAAGTCAAAATTTCCCGGCCGCCCAGCTCATAAATTTTTCCCTGCGGTACAAATCCGTCAACACAGCGGGCAATTATTTCCGCCACATCGCCCACATAAACAGGCTGGAACTTTGCTGCTCCGCCGCCAAAAAGCGGCATAAACGGGGTAAAGCGCGCCCAATTGGCAAAACGGTTAAAAAAACAATCTTCCGGGCCAAAAACCGGCGCCGGCCGTAAAATAACAGCCTTTTTACAGGCAGCCTGCACCCGTTCTTCCCCCTGCGCCTTGCTGCGCAAATAGGCCGTTTTTTGCCCCAGAGCAGCGCTCAGGGCCGAAATATGAATAAGCTTTATTTTGGCAGCGGCAGCGCTTTGCGCCACATTTTCCGCCCCTTCCACATGCAATTTGCGTAAATTGTTTTTACCCCGCGCATAAAATGCACCCGGCAGATAAACAGCAGCATCGGCATCCGCTAGCGCCATGGCGACTGCGGCTTTATTGCCAATATCGGTTTTTACCATTTGTGTTTGCCCGACATCACCAATTTGCAGCATATAATAGGCTTTTTCCGGGTAGCGCACAGCAATACGCACGCGATAGCCGCGTTTGGTCAAATTTTCTACCACATGGCGGCCGATAAAACCCGTGCCGCCAAAAACAGTTACCAATTGCGGTTTCTGGTAGATTTTCGGCTCCAACATGGGGCTTTCTCCGCTCAATTATTTCTTGCTCTTTATGCTTTTATTCTAGCGCTTGTCATCGCTTTTGCCAAGCAATTATGCGCGCAGCAAAATCTGCCGGCATTATTCGGCCGCCAGCTCTGTGATAATACTATTCAAGACAAGACGCCCTTTGGCAGTAGCGCGCAAAAAATAATTGCCGCGCATTTCCACCAAATCAAGGCTTTGTAAATCGGCCAGCTTTTCCCGCGCCAAAGGCCGGCCGGCTACACTCTCATAATGCCGCATATCCAGCCCGTCAGAGAGCCGCAACCCCATGAGCAACATTTCATCAGCCTGTTCTGTCGCGGCTAAATATTCTTCTTCCACTATGCCGGTGCCGCGCTTTTCTACCTGCTCCAGCCAGCGCTCAGGATTTTTTTCCGCCATAGTGACAATGCGCCGCGGCACATAGCCGCTATTTCCTGTTTCATTCAACTGCCCGGTCTCATAAAAACGACCATGAGCGCCGGCGCCAAGACCAATATAATCCTGATAACGCCAATAAAGCAAATTATGGCGCGCTTCACAACCCGGCACGGCATGATTGGAAATTTCATAAGCCGGCAAGCCGCGCCTGGCCGTTATTTCCTGCGTTGCGGCATAAAGCCTCGCCGCTATCTCATCAGACGGCAATTTTAGCCGCCCGGCCTGATAAAGCTTTTGAAACACAGTGCCGTCCTCAATCGTTAACTGATAGAGAGAAAGATGATCGGCCGCCAAATCAATCGCCCGGCTCAACTCCTGTTCCCAGGTCTGTTCCGTTTGCCCCGGGCGGGCATAAATCAGGTCAAATGACAAACGGGGGAAAGTGGCGCGCGCCAGCTCTATCGCCGTCAGCGCCTGGCGCATATTATGCAATCGCCCCAAACGCTGCAATTCCATATCATCAAGCGCCTGCACACCAAGCGACAAACGATTGACCCCGGCAGCGCGATAGGCTTTAAAACGCTCCGCTTCCACTGAAGACGGATTAGCCTCCAGCGTAATTTCCACCTCCGCCGCCACCGGCCATAAAACAGCGATTTTATCCAGCAGGGCCGCCACAGTTTGCGGCTGCATGAGAGACGGCGTGCCGCCGCCAAAAAATATACTGGAAACAGAACGGCGCCCCACCCGCTCCCGCATAATGGCCATTTCACGGGCAAAAGCCGCGACAAAACGCGGCTCATCAACAGCATGACGGCGCACATGGCTGTTAAAATCACAATAAGGGCATTTTGCCGCGCAAAAAGGCCAGTGAATATAAATACCGAAAGGCGCCGCCTCTTGCTCAACTGCCATAGCCAACCGTCTCAAACGCCTTTTTGCTTCTTCCCTGCCGCAATTGCTCAGGCGGAAAGCCTCCCGGCTTCCCTGTCCTTGCTTAT